>ERZ791746.1025-NODE-1025-length-20909-cov-10.431236_pt1 | contig 20909 bp, 14 predicted proteins | sample MGYA00510038_ERZ791746 | MGnify/ENA primary metagenome ERZ791746 (study PRJEB30046, sample SAMN00792018) | human gut metagenome | study: EMG produced TPA metagenomics assembly of the A metagenome-wide association study of gut microbiota in type 2...
CTAGTGGCTGGGTGATTAGGCCCTGCGGGCCGGTCTGTATGTGACTGAGGGGCGTATGAACGTGTGGGGGCTTTGAGCAGATCAGTAGCTAGTGGCTTGTGGCTAGTGGCTGGGTGATTAGGCCCTGCGGGCCGGTCTGTATGTGACTGAGGGGCGTGTGAACGGGTGGGGGCTTCTAGCTACTAGCTGTTAGCGGCTAGGAAAGCTGGTCGGCCTGCGGCGCTGACGGTCCGCGGCTTCGCCGCAAAGGTGGCGGCGCATAGATTTTGGAAGCGCCGCCTTATGATACACAATAGCGGTAAAGCCGCGAAATGCAGCCCAACCTCCCCTCTTTAGAGGGGAGGGGGACCACGAAGTGGTGGAGGGGTGCCAATGGATGGCCGCACAAGCGGCTGGTGGGGATTGGAAGGAAACGGTTGGAGCAACTTTAGCGAGAGCCCCCTCCGTCTCGCTACGCTCGCCCACACCCGACTTCGCTGGGAAAGCGTCTCACGGGGCTCTCAGTCGCCTTCGGCTCCCTGCGAGCCCCGTTCGCTTGCTTTTCCCCCATAGATGGGGGAGGTTAAAGTCAGCCTGCGGCGAATCAGTAGCTAGTGGCTAGTAGCTAGTGGCTAGTTGAACAGGCCCTGCGGGCCGGACCCATCAGATTCCATCACCATCTCTCAGCCCCGTGGGCAGCTCTCTTCAGAGAAGAGAGCCTACGGCAGAGTCAATTTCACGTTTGGGATGCAGAGTCTTTAGGATTCTAATAGCGGCAAAGCCGCGGGATCTCAACTCTCAACTCTCTTACCTCAACTCTGTCTTTGAAAACCCCGTCATAGTCATTTACCAGGGAGATCTCTCGACTCATCGAAGCTGTAGCTTAGAAATAGATTTGAGAGTTGAGTGAAGAGAGTTGAGGTCCAGCGGCTAACGCCGCATCCATCCTGCGGCTTTGCCGCGGCCCTTCTCTAAGGGCCTGCATGCCTGGGAAATGTGTCACATGCAGATATTGCTCGTTGTGGTGATTTTCTGACCCAAAGCAGCTGAACTGCTCAATGCTGAAGGCTCAAGGCCTACATACGTTCACACGCATACTCAGCCACAAGACAACCGTGGCAAAGCCGCTAAAGATCTAGACCTAGACCTAGATCTAGACCTTCAGGGCCTCCGGCCCCATCTTCCTCAATCTCGGTCTTGACCTCGATCTCACCAGCGCCGCCACCTTCGCGGCGAGAGCCGCTGACCTGTTCTGGCTCGAAGGGCCCGACCATCTTTCCTGGCAGCTAGCAGCTAGCAGCTAGAAGCCCCTGCCCGTTCGTACGTCACTTATCCATCTGTCACCTCTATGTCAACCTTTACAAATAAACAGTTGACAAATAGCCCCTCCGATTTTATAATGTATCCATAAACTACAGGAGGGGTCATTATGAACCAGAATTCTTCTATACGTATGCAGGTGCTCTGTGCCCTGTTTGCTGCGGTGACGGCGGTTTGCTCGCAGATCACCATTCCGATCCAGCCGGTGCCTATTACGCTGGGGACCTTTGCGGTACTCATGGCGGGAGGCTTCCTTGGGAAGCGGTATGGATTTTTGGCTATTGCCATTTACCTTCTTCTTGGTATGGCGGGGGTGCCGGTGTTCTCCATGATGCGGGGCGGTATTTCCGTACTGGCAGGTCCGGGAGGCGGATTTATCGTGGGCTTTGCTCCCATGGCTTTCCTTGTGGGCCTGGTGGTGGAGAAGCTGGGGTATTCCTTTAAGCATATGTTTATCGCCACGGTCTGCGGTACGGCGATCTGCTACATCATGGGCCTGGCATGGTTCATGTTCCTCACGGGTACTGGTATCTGGGCGTCCCTGGTGATGTGCATGTTCCCCTTCCTCCCCGGGGATTTCGCAAAAATGGTGCTGGCTTCGTTCCTGGTGAATAAGTACCATAAGAAGCTGGTCGGGGAATATTGATTGGTATAAGATAAAGGCGGAGAGCGGTGGCTTTCCGCTTTTTTAACGCCGGATGGCTGGGCGGTATGTGAACGGGCGGGGGCATTGAGCAGATCAGTAGCTAGTGGCTTGTGACTAGTGGCCAGGTGATTAGGCCCTGCGGGCCGGTCTGTATGTGGCTGAGGGGCGTGTGAACGGGTGGGGGCTTTTAGCTGCTAGCTGTTAGCAGCTAGGAAGGCTGACCAGCCTGCGGCGCTGACGGTCCGCGGCTTCGCCGCAAAGGTGGCGGCGCACAGATTTTGGAAGCGCCGCCTTATGATACACCCACCAACCCTCCCTCTTTAGAGGGAGGGGGGACCGCTTGCGGTGGGTGGGTGGCCGCGAAGCGGCTGGGGGGATAAGCAGAGAACGGTAGGAGTAACTTTAGCGAGAGCCCCCTCCGTCTCGCTGCGCTCGCCACCTCCCCCATAGATGGGGGAGGTTAAAGTCAGCCTGCGGCGCTGAGGGGTGATTGGCTGAGTAGCCATACGTACGGGGGCTTCTAGCTGCTAGCTGTTAGCGGCTAGGAGAACCGGTCCGCCTGGGGCGAATCAGTAGCTAGTGGCTGGTAGCTAGTGACTTGGTGAATAGGCCCTGAGGGCCGGACCCATCAGTTTCCATCACCATCTCTCACCCCGGTGGGGTGGCAAGCGAACTGGGTTCGCAGGGAGCCGCAGGCGACTGAGAACCCAGTGAGACGCTTCCCACCGGGCGCTCTCTTCTGGGAAGAGAGCCTGCTGCAGAGTCAATTGCACGTTATTTGTGTAAAGTCGTTAGGGTCCCAACGGCGGTGAAGCCGCTGTAAACAGTCCCCCTTTTCCAAAGGGGGATGTCTGCGAAGCAGACAGAGGGATTCTGGTGGGCCCTTCGGGCCATTTCCATCACCATCTCTCAGCCCGGTGGGCAGCTCTCTTCTGAGAAGAGAGCCTGCTGTAGAGACAATTGCACGTTTGGGGTGCAGAGTCTTTAGGGTTCCAATAGCGGCGGAGCCGCGGGACCTCAATTCTCTTCACTCAAATCTCAATTCTTCTTTGAACCCCCGTCATAGTCATTTACCAGGGAGATCTCTCGACTCATCGAAGCTGTAGCGATTCTTGACGGGATAGTCATCTGGCATGCTGCCACCGCTCGAGATGACGATGAATGGATAGAGGCAGAAGGTATGGCGGTGGAACCGCTGATGGGTCCAATCATAAGGCGGCGCTATATGAACTGTGCGCCGCCACCTTCGCGGCGTCAGCCGCGGATGGATTCCGCTCAATGCTCAAGGCTGAAGGCTCAAGGCTTCGTACGTTCGGACGGCGGCTGGCCATGCGACGCCCGCGGCGAAGCCGCTAGACCTCAACTCTCAACTCTCAACTCTCAATTCTTTCTTTAAGGAGATTCACATGCATGCAATCATCCAATCCCTCTGTTCCCTCTGGCAATCTTCCTGGCAGGGGATGGTGATGGGGGAGCTGAAATATCGGAAAGGCTCCGGGGGATCCGGGCCCTACCGGGTGTCTGCGTCGGGGCGGCGGATTGTGCGGGTGTCTGCCGTTTCCCCCTCCGGGGAGCGGATGGACCTCATGCTTTTCCCGGCGGCCGGCTTTGCGGTAGGCGGACGGAAGGCGGAGGGCGGTGTGTACTGGCATACTTTTTCCGCCGACGAGGTGCGGCAGTACAGCGCTTCCGTGGGGGACCACAATGAGATCCACCAGACCGAGAGCCCCATTGTGAGCGGATTCCAGATTGCCGAGGCAATGGAAGGGCTGGAGGGAAAACAGGATTTCCGGATCCGTTTCCACTACCCCGTGCGGAGTGGGGAGGCGGTGTCCCTTCGGAGTGAGGGGAAGACGGTGTCCGGAATGACGGATGTGTTGTGTTTTGTATGGGAGGCACTATGAACCGGGTCTTTTTACTGGGCGGTCTTCGCAGCCATATCGGTGTGCGGTATGGCATTTTCAAGAAAGTCCGTCCTGAACTTCTGGGCGGGTCCATTGTGAAGGAGCTCTGCCGGAAATACGAAATCCAAGGGCCCGATGCCCTTCTCTGCGGAAATGCGGTGGGTCCTGGAGGTAATATAGGAAGGCTCCTCGCCCTGGAAGGGGGACTGCCGGACTCTGTGCCCGCTCTTACCCTTGACCTCCAGTGTGCGTCGGGGCTGGCGGCCATCCACATGGCGGCCCTTGGCGTCATGACGGGGGAATGGGATGTGGTGTTTGCGGGAGGTGCGGAGAGCGCGTCTCTCCAGCCAAGGCGGATTTACCCGGAAAACGATGAACGGAGCCATCTCAGGAATCCGGAGTTTACGGCCGCCCAGTTCATTCCCGGGGAATACAGCGACGATGCCATGCTCCTTGGCGCGGAACGGGCGGCGAAGAAGGCGGGCATCTCCCGGGACGAGGCGGACAAGGCGGCTCTCTTGAGCCAGCAGCGGGCGAAGGAGGTACAGGAGAAGGGTCTCCTTTCCGATGTGATCCTTCTCCTCTTCGGCAGCACCCGGGACGAGGCTATCCGGAAACGGATGAGTGAAAAGCTCCTCGCCCGGGCGCCCCGGGTCACCGATTTCCCGGAAGGCATCCTTACCGCTGCCAATACATGCACCATCAACGACGGCGCCGCCTTCGTGGCAGTGGCTTCGGAAAAGTGGCTCCGGGCCCATGGCCTTACGCCGTCGGCGGAAATCAGGGGGCTCAAGCTCTACGGCAGTGACCCGAAGGTGCCGCCGCTTTCGGCGGACGAGGCGGTGTCGGCACTGCTGGGAGAGAAGAATCTTTCCTATAGGGATATTTATGATTTTGAGTACAACGAATCCTTCGCCGTCATCAGCGCCCATTTCCGGAAAAAACATCCGGAAGTGGCGGACCGCCTCAACCGGTGGGGCGGGGCCCTCGCTTACGGCCACCCCTACGGCGCCAGCGGGGCGGAAATCATGATTCACCTCATGAAAATCCTGGAAACCGAAGGGGGAAACCTCGGCGTGGCGGCGATCCCGGCGGCAGGGGCGGTGGCGGAGGCCATCCTTATCAGTCACGTGGACCCCAAGGATTGGGCAGGAAAGGGAGAAAAGACGATTTCCGTACCCTTTCCCTTTATACCGGAGGCGGCCAGATGAAACTCTATGAATATCTCATCCAATACGGCACGGCCGGGGGAGACCGTCCCTTTTACCGGGACGATGACAGCGCCCTTTCCTATGGGGAAGCCCTTAGAGAGGCCCGGCGGTGGGCCCATTTCCTGGACGCCCAGGGGGTAAAGGGAAAGGTGGCTGCCTTCTATGGGGATAACCCGAAGGACCAGCTCCTCTTCTTCCTGGGAGCGGAAATGGCGGGGGCAAGGCCGGTGCTGTTCCATGAATACCTGAAGGAGAGGGACCTTTCGGAGCTTCTGGCAAAGCGGCCCATTGCCCTTTTCCTTTCGGACAGGGACATTCCGGCCCTGTCTTTACAGAAGGACGGGGATTTCTTTGTCCGGCACCTGGGAAACCATGGGGTTGGAGCAGGGGACTTCGGCGTCCTCACCTCCGGCAGCAGCGGCCTTCCAAAGGTGCTATTCCGGCGGGACGAAAGCTGGACCGATTTCTTCCCCCTCCAGAATGAAATCTTCGAGGTGGGGAAGGATTCCCGGCTCTTCGTGCAGGGGTCCCTGGCTTTCACGGGGAACCTGAACATGGTCATGGGATTTCTCTCCGCCGGCGCTTCCATCCACCTGTCCCGGCGTCTCCTGCCGAAGACCTGGATGCGGAGAATTTCGGAGGAAGCGGTGACCCATGTGTACATGATTCCTTCGAAGCTTTCGCCCCTTTCCAAAAGCAAAGGAACCGCGGAGGGGCTCAAGTATATTCTCACGGGGTCCCAGCTCATGACGGCTTCCCTGTACCACCGGCTCATGGACCGTTTCCCGAAGGCCCGGGTGATCCTGTACTACGGGGCGTCGGAACTGTCCTACGTGTCCTATATCGAAGGGAAGGAGATCCTTGCAAAGCCGGACGACGTGGGCCGCCCGTTCCCGGGCATCGGGGTCACCATCAGGGACGGAGAAATCCTGGTGGACACACCCTACGGGGTGGAAGGCATTTCCCGGCCCTTCACCTGCCACGACCTGGGGAAGATCGATGGGGAGGGGGATCTCCACTTCCTGGGGCGGCGGGAAGACGTGTACTATATCAAAGGAAACCACGTGTCGAAACAGAAGGTGCTGGCCCACCTCCTCATGGAAGAGGGAGTGGAGGAAGCGGAAATCCTGGCAGAAAAGCTGGACAACGGAGACGACCGGATGACGGCGTTCCTCGTGGGGAGTCCAAAGGAGCCAGCGGAACTGGTGCATTCGCTCTCTGAAAAGCTGTCGCCCTGGGAGATCCCGTCGAGATTTATCACGGTGGAGGCCATACCGAGGACGTCTACGGGGAAGACGGATAGGAGAAGGCTGGCTGAACTGGCTGGGAGAGTGTGAGGCTGGAAAGGAGTGTAAGATCAAGGGAGATAGGACCGGAGGTCCGGAAAGTTAGAAGTGAGGAGTTAGGAGTGAGGAGTGGTGGTGCGCCGCATCAAAATTACAGGGCGGCGCGGAATTTATATCCAGCGGCTTTGCCGCGGGTGTCCTGTGGCTGAAGGGCGTGTGACCGTGTGGGGCATTGAGCCTTGAGCGGATTGGGCCCTGCGGGCTGGGGAATCGGTGTGTAAGTTAGCGTACGAACGGGCGGGGGCTTCTAGCTTCTAGCTGCTAGCGGCTAGGAAAGCTGAACAGGCCCTCTGGGCCAGTTCCTATCAGTTTCCATCAGCTAACCCCAGCTCCGTGGGCAGCCTCTTCCCAAGGAAGGGGCCTCGTGCTGAGTCAATTGCACGATTTAGGGGCAGAGTCGTTAGGATTCCAACAGAGGCGGAGCCGCGGATCGTTAGCCTCCTTCCTCGGAAGGCGAGGGTCCTGCAGAGGACCCTCGAGCCGGGCCTAAGTTGGCGCTTTTACTGCACACCAAAGCGCCTTCCTCTTGCGGCCCGGCGGTGGCGCCGAAGGCGACGGAGGTTAGCTGAAGAAAGTGCCGCAGGCTTATGCCTTGCTTCCCCCTGTGGGGGAAGTCCCGCGCAGCGGGAATAGGGGTGCATTTGCGGCGCAGCCGCTGTCAGGTGGTCCCCCTTTTCCAAAGGCGAGGGTCCTGCAGAGGACCCTCGAGCCGGGCCCAAATTGATCGGCCAGCCGCCAAAAGGAAAGCGCTTTAATGGGCAGGCAAAGCGCCAACTTACGGCTGGCTTGCAGGTCCTATGCAGGACCTGCACACCTTTACTGCACATTAAGGCGCCTTCCTTTTGTGGCCCGGCCGGAGTGATGTCTGCGAAGCAGACAGAGGGATTCTGGTGGGCCCTGCGGGGGGATTCGCCTGGGGCGAATCAGTAGCTGGTGGCTAGTTGAACAGGCCCTGCGGGCCGTTTCCATTACCATCTCTCACCCCGGTGGGGAGCTCTCTTCTGGGAAGAGAGCCTACTGTAGTGTCAGTAGCACGTTTTTGGTTGGAGTCATTAGGATTCCAACGGCGGCGATAGCCGCTGTCCCTTATCATAAAGCGGCGCTGTATGAATTGTGCGCCGCACCTTTGCGGCAATAGCCGCGGATAGATTCTGTTGAAAGCGCCGCAGGCGGGACCTCAATTCTCTTCACTCAAATCTCAATTCTTTTTGAAGACCCCGTCATAGTCATATCTCTGAGAGATCTCTCGACTCATCGAAGCTGTAGCTATTCTTGACTGAATAGGCATCTTGCATGCTACCACCGCTCGAGATGACGATGGACGGTTGGAGGAAGAAGGTATGGCGGCTAAGCCGCGGAACGGTTCTGGCCCGAAGGGTCCGCCCAGCTTTCCTGAAAGCTAACAGCTGGCAGCTAGAAGCCCCCGTACGGACGCACGGCGCCTATCCACCTGTCAGCGCCGCTGATTTGTCATGATTCACCGGGCAGGTGGATTTATAGTATAATGAGAAAAGAGGAATATATTTTTTCAGAAGGGAGGTTGTAAGATGGAAAATAGTAGAGTCACTGAAAAAGATGAATCCTACCTGGCGGCGAAGGCTGTGGATTTATCACACCAGGAAGCCCGTGCCCTGGGATTGCCTCGATATTATGTGGAAGATGGATTTCTCATTGAAGAACGTAATGGCAAGAAGAAGCAGTTGAAAAAAATTTCGAGGAACCAGATGTATGGAAGCTGAGACAGAACAGAAAGCAGTGGAGGCCATCGTTTTTGCTGGCCCTAATGGGTCGGGGAAAAGTACAATTACCCGTTTGCTTCGCCCAAGAAATGTAGACTATATCAATGCGGATGACATAAAGAAAGTCTTAGGCTGTTCGGATCTTGAAGCAGCACAACAGGCGGAAAGAATGAAATGGAACCATATTCATGAGAAGGCTCCTTTCTGCTTTGAAACGGTAATGTCTACGGAACGGAATCTGAATCTCTTAAAAGAGGCTAAGAAACAGGGCTTTTTTATACGTATTTATATAGTTCTTACCGTAGATAGTTCCATCAATGTGGAGCGGGTCAAGGGCAGGGTTGAGGCAGGTGGGCATGATGTCCCGGTGGATAAGATAGAGAGCCGGTATGAACGATCACTTTCACTTGTAAAAAAAGTGGTCCAGGTCTCCGATGTATGCAATATTTATGATAATTCCTTCGACTATCCGGTACGTTTTTTTAATAAGAAAAAAGATCGATATTATTATGAAGAAGTTCCCCTTTGGGATTTGGCGGCTATAGAATCATTAATAGATATTCATGATGGGCGTCTGCAGAGGAGAGACTTAAATAGCCGGAATCCTTTTGCCGAGGAGGTTTTGAAGAAATAAAGACTGACAGATCATTCGTAAAATGGATGTTCCTGGGGAAGGGAAACATCCATTTTTTCTGGCATATTGTGTAGGAACCGGCATGCGAACGGGTGGGGGCTTCTAGTTTCTAGCTGCTAGCGGCCAGGAAGGCTGGACAGGCCCTTTTGTGCCAGTTCCTATCAGTTCCCATCAGCTAACCCCAGCCCCGTGGGCAGCCCCTTCCCGGGGAAGGGGCCTACTGCTGAGTCAATTTCATGTTTTATGGACAGAGTCATCAGGATTTCAACTGCGGCGGAGCCGCGGGATCTCAACTCTCAACTCTCTTACCTCAACTCTGTCTTTGAAAACCCCATCATAGTCATTTACCAGGGAGATCTCTCGACTCATCGAAGCTGTAGCTATTCTTGACTGAATAGGCATCTTGCATGCTACCACCGCTCGAGATGACGATGGACGGTTGGAGGAAGAAGGTATGGCGGCTAAGCCGCGGAACGGTTCTGGCCCGAAGGGCCCGCCCAGCTTTCCTGGTAGCTAACAGCTAGCAGCTAGAAGCCCCTGCGTGAACACATGCCGTCTATCCACTCATCAGCGCCGCAGGCTGGGCCTCAACTCTCAAATCTCAAATCTCAACTCTCAACTCTCAACTCTTAATTTTTCATTCCCATCAGGAGGTGCATTTTATGAACGGACAGGAACGGCGCAGTGAAATACGGAAACTTTTGGAATCGGCTCCGGAGAAGATCCGGGCCATGGACCTGGCGAAGCGGTTTTCTGTGAGCCGGCAGATCATTGTGGGGGACGTGGCTCTCCTGAAGGCGGAGGGGGTGCCTGTGGTTTCTACGCCTCGGGGGTACTACCTGAAGCGGGAAGGGGTGGAGCCTTCCGGGTACCGGGAGACCCTGGTGTGCTGCCACGACCGGGCCCACACGGGAGAGGAGCTTTCCCTCATCGTTTCCCTGGGTGGCATCGTGCACAATGTGTCCGTGGAGCATGAGGTGTACGGCATGCTCACGGGGAACCTGGAAATCGAGACCTTGGAGGATGTGCATGCGTTCATCCAGAAAATGGAGGGGGACCAGTTCGTGCTCTTAAGTGCCCTTTCCGGCGGCATCCACAGCCATCTTATCGAAACGAAGGATCGGGCCCACATGGAGAAAATCAAAGGGGCCCTGGATAAAGCGGGATTTCTGTATCGGAGGGAGGAACCATGAAGGAGTGGCTGGTATCGGAGGCGGAGTCCGGCACCCGGTCTTTCCGCTACGTCACCCGGATCCTGCCGGGGGCGCCGGCGGGGCTGCTGAGGAAGAGCCTCCGGAAGAAGAATATTACCCTGAACGGGAAGAAAATGGCGGGCCAGGAAAAGCTGAAGGGGGGAGACCGGATTTCCGTGTGGTTCTCGGAGGATACACTCCAGAAATTCATGGTGCCCAAGTCCGTGGAAGAAACGAAGCCGGCGGTGCCGGGGTTTTCGTCCCTCATTGTGTATGAGGACCGGCAGGTGCTGATCCTCAATAAGCCGGCGGGTCTCCTGTCCCAGGGAGATGGAAAGGGGGCGTCCCTCAATGACGGCGTCCTTTCGTGGCTGGCAAAGGAAATCACCCCTGCCTTCCGGCCGTCCATCTGCAACCGGCTGGACCGGAACACCAGCGGCCTGGTGGTGGCAGGGAAAACCATGGAAGCCCTGCAGGACCTGAATACCCTCATCCGGACCCGGGCCATCCGGAAGTACTACCGGGCCCTGGTGTACGGGAAGACAGAGGAAGAGGGGGTGCTCAGGGGATTCATGAAAAAGGACAGCGCCCAAAACCGGGTGGTCTGGCTGGACCATGAAGAAGAGGGGGCATACCCTGTGGAGACCCGGTACAAAAGAAAGGAAATCTTCCTCAAAAAAGGAGTCCTCTATTCTTTGGTGGAAGTGGAACTGGTGACAGGTAAATCCCACCAGATCCGGGTCCACTTCGCCCACATGGGCCATCCCCTTCTGGGGGATCCGAAGTACGGCAGCGAAGAAAGCCGGAAGGCGTCGGGGATGCTCCACATCCACCGGCAGATGCTCCACGCCTGTCGGCTGGTGTTTCCGGACATGGAGGGGAGCCTCGCCCACCTCTCCGGAAAGATCTTCAAAGCCCCGGTGCCGGAGGATATGGAGAGGTTGTGCCGTACTGGTGGGTAAGTGATGAGCCCAGGTGTGTAGTAGATCGAGATCGAGACCGAGATCGAGTGGAATGGGCCCGAAAGACCCGGGGATCTAGATCTAGGTCTAGGTCTTTAGCGGCTTCGCCGCAGATGGTTAGACGGTGGAAATGCCGCAGGCTAAAGGGGAATCCCCCTTTTCCAAAGGGGGATGTCTGCGATAGCAGACAGAGGGATTCTGGTGGGTCCTGCGGGCTGATTCCATCACTATCTCTCACACTGGTGGGAGCTCTCTTCTGGGAAGAGAGCCTGCTGCAGAGTCAATTGCACGTTTGGGGTGCAGAGTTTTTAGGACCCCATCGGCTGCGAAGCAGACGGAGGTTAGCTGCTGGGGGCGCCGCAGGCTAAAGGGGAGTCCCCCTTTTCCAAAGGGGGATGTCTGCGGTAGCAGACAGAGGGATTCTGATGGGCCCTGCGGGGTGATTCGCCTGCGGCGAATCAGTAGCTAGTAGCTGGTGACTAGTTGAACAGGCCCTTTGGGCCGGGCCCATCAGTTTCCATCACCATCTCTCAGCCCGGTGGGCAGCTCTCTTCTGGGAAGAGAGCCTGCTGTAGTGGCAATTGCACGTTTAGTGTGCAGAGTCTTTAGGATTCCAACAGCGGCGGAGCCGCGGGACCTCAATTCTCTTCACTCAAATCTCAATTCTTCTTTGAAACCCCCGTCATAGTCATTTGTCTGAGAGATCTCTCGACTCATCGAAGCTGTAGCGATTCTTGCCTGTGGTGTCACTACTCCGCTAACCACCGCTCGAGATGCAGCAGTCCTGCAGAGGACTGCTGAGCCGGGCCCAAGTTGGCGCTTTTACTGCACACCAAAGCGCCTTCCTTTTAGGGCCCGGCCGACGTATTAGGGGTAGTGTCGATTGGAATGGCAACGAAGTTGCAAATACCCTCGATCTCGGTCTCGACCTCAATCTCACTTGCGCCGCCACCTTTGCGGCGAAGCCGCGGATTGTCAGCGCCGCAGGCTGTTCAGCTTTCCTAGCCGCTAGCAGCTAGAAGCTAAAAGCCCCCATCCGTTCGCATGCTCCCCAGCCACCCATCACCTGGCCCGCAGGGCCTGATCAGCTCAATGCTCAATGCTCAAGGCTGAAGGCTCAATGCCCCCACACGTTCACGCACCGCTTAGCCACACGAAAAAAGCCTGCAGAATGGGTTCACCATTCTGCAGGCTTATGTCATGCAATCAGCAGATCGTATTTTTCTGGTTTCCTGCCAGGTAGCTTTCCAGGTTGTCGAAGACGATGACCGCTCTCCGTTCCATGGCTTCTTCGGTGTCGAAGCCCACGTGGGGAGTGAGGACCAGGTTTGGTGCCTTCAGGAGGGGATAGTCTTCCGGAAGGGGCGGTTCGCCGTCGAAGACGTCGATGCCGGCGCCGGCGATGGTGCCTTTGGTGAGGCAGTCAGCCAACGCTTTGTTGTCGATGATGCCGCCTCTTGCGGTGTTGATGAGGATAGCGCTCTTCTTCATGAGGGAGAGTTTTTTCGCGTCCAGAAAATGCCTGGTTTCCGGGGTGAGGGGCAGGTGGATGGAAACGATGTCTGCGGTCTTGAGAAGGGTGTCCAGGTCCCTGTACTCTATGTCCTTATTTTTGTGGGACCGGTTGTAGCCGATGACATGGGCGCCGAAGGCTTTCGCCAGTTCTGCCACCCGGGAGCCGATGGCGCCGGTGCCGATGATGCCGAAGGTGCGGCCTTTGATTTCAATGCCCCGGAGGGTGGCGTTGGTGCCGCCGTTCCTGGCGGCTTTATCGCCGTCTGCCAGTTTGCGGTAGAGGGCAAGGACCATGCCGATTGTCAGTTCCGCTACGGATTCCGTGGAGTAGCCGGCGCAGTTGGAAACGGCGATGCCCTTTTCCCTGCAGTAGTCAATGTCCACGTGGTCCACGCCTGTGAAGGCTACGCAGAGGTACTTCAGGGACTTTGCCTTGTCCAGGGCTTCTTTCTTCAGGGGGTAGTTCGCAATGACCGCGAGATCCGCCTTTTCCAGGCGGTTTCCCAGGTCTTCCTGGTCTTTGGGAAGGGTATCGTAAGGCGTGATGTGGTATCCCTCTTTCACCAGGGAGGCGGAGAGGGGGTCCAGGGTTTCTTTGGAAATACCGAGGGGCTGGGCAATGACGATTTCTTTCATAGGAGATGCTCCTTTCGGAATGAGACAGAATTGAGAGTTGAGAGTTGAGAGTTGAGGTTCTGGGCCGAAGGCCCTGGAGGTCTAGGTCTAGATCTAGGTCTAGGTAATCAGGCCCTCCGGGCCGGGTGACGGGTGGCTAAGAAGTGTGCGACCAGATGGGGGCTTCTAGCTGTTAGCTGCTAGCTGTTAGGAAAGCTGGCCAGCCTGCGGCGCTTTCCCATCAGGTTTGCCCAAACGTAATTATGCCGTAGGCTGCCCTGTCTTCCTAGCTGCTAGCCGCTAGAAGCTAGAAGCCCCCGCATGTGCGCACGCTGCTCAGTTACCTGACCGCCGGCCTTTCAGAAGGACCGGGCTGGGGAGCTGGGACAGGAAGACGCCGGCGGTCATGGCGAAGACGCCGATGTACTGGCGGAACGTGAAGGATTCACCGAGGAAGAGGATACCCGACAGGCCGCCGAAGACCATTTCCATACTGAGAATCATGGAGGACTCCGTGGGAGGCAGGTATTTCTGCCCCACCGCCTGGAGGGTGTAGGCTACGCTGGTGGAAAGGATGCCGGTGTAAAGAAGGGGCCACAGGGCGCCTTCCAGGCCAGACAGGGTGGGAGTTTCAAAGGTATAGGCTAAAATCAGGTTCAGCACGCCGGTGACGAGGAACTGGCCGCAGGACAGGAGAACCGGGGAAAACCGTTGGGTGAGATAGTCCAACATGTGAATCTGCACGGTGAAGGACAGGGCGCAGAGAAGCATGAGGCCGTCGCCGAGACTGATGGTGAAGTCTTCGGTAATGGACATGAAGTAGACCCCAATGATGGCAAGGACGGCGCCGATGAGGTGGTTCCGGTGGAGCGGATTTCCCAGGAAAAGGCCAGCAATAGGCACCATGAGGATATAATTGGCCGTGAGGAAGCTGGCCTTGGAGGCGGTGGTGTACTGGAGACCCACCTGCTGGAGGGTGGCGCCCAGGAACAGGGGAATCCCTACCATGAGGAACGCTGCCCACAGGGGAATCTTCGTTTTCGCCGGGCTTTCTCCGGCGGGGTGGAAATAGAGGTAGGGCAGGAGGGCGGCGGATCCCAGGATAAAGCGGAAGCCGTTGAAGGTAAAGGGCCCTACGGTGTCCATACCCACCACCTGGGCCACAAAGGCAAAGCCCCAGATCAGGGCGGCGGTGAGAAGTAAAAGACGGTATTTCATGAGAATGCTCCTTGTGTACGTTGTATAATAGTTATTATAGCATACGTGTGGGGGCTTCCAGCAGATCAGTGGCTAGTAGCTAGTGGCCAGTAGCTGGTGGCTAGGTGAACAGGCCCTGCGGGCCGGTCTGTATGTGGCTGAGGGGCGTGTGAACGGGTGGGGCCTTGAGCCTTCAGTCTTGAGCTGGAAAGGCCCTGCGGGCCGGGGGATGGGTGGCTGAGAGGCGTACGAACGGATGGGGGCTTTTAGCTGCTAGCTCCTAGCGGCTAGGAGAGCTGGTCCGCCGCAGGCGCTGAGCAGGGGACAGTTGGAGTCATCAGGAGCGAGGCCTTGAGCTTTGAGCCTTGGGCCTTGAGCTGGTCAGGCCCTGCAGGCCGGGTGATGGGTGGCTGAGGAGCGTGTGAACGGATGGGGGCTTCTAGCTGCTAGCTGTTAGCGGCTAGGAAAGCTGGAAAGCGGCTTCGCCGCAAATGCACCCCAACCTCCCCTCGGGTGGAGGGGCGCCAATGGATGGCCGTGAAGCGGCTGGGGGATTGGAAGGAAACGGTAGGAGCGACTTTAGCGAGAGCCCCCTCCGTCGCCTTCGGCGCCACCTCCCCCATAGATGGGGGAGGTTAAAGTCAGCCTGCGGCGCTTGTGTGGCTAAGCGGCGTGTGAACGGATGGGGGCTTTTAGCTGCTAGCAATTAGCAGTTAGGAAGGCTGACCAGGCCCATTGGGCCAGTTCCCATCAGTTTCCTACAGCTAACCCCAGCCCGATGGGCAGCTCTGGCCGGGCTCATTTGCGAGCATTTACTGCACATTTAAGCGAGCACCTTAGAGCCCGGCCGTCGGTGGCGCCGCAGGCTGTCGAGCTTTCCTAATAGCTAGAAGCTAGCAGCTAGAAGCCCCCACAAGAATGCACGCAACCCAGCCACATGGCACTCGCGGCGGCAGCCGCGGAACCTCAACTCTCAATTCTCAACTCTCAACTCTTTTCTACAGAAAGGAACGTCCCTATGTCCATTCGTATGATCGCCATCGACCTGGATGGCACCCTTCTTCATGATGATATGTCTATTTCCGAATATTCCCGTCAGGTCATCCGCCGCGCTTCTGAGGCGGGGTACCGGGTGGTGGTGGCCACGGGGCGCATGTGGGATTCGGCGCAGAGGAAGGTGAAGTCCCTCCATCTGGGAAATGTGCCTCTCATCTGCTACACCGGGGCCTGGATCATGATGAGCGAAACCGGGGAGCCCCTCCTGCAGCAGGGACTGGATCCGAAACTGGCTTCGGACATCCTGCTGGAGTCGAAGCGCCAGGGCTGGCAGGCCACTTCTTTCATGGATGACCTCATTTATATGGACGCCCCCAACGGCACGGAGGTGAAGTACGCGAAGTACCGGTCCAAGAAGCCCATCTTTGTGGGAGAGGAATTTTACCATCCAAAGAAGCTGGTGACCCGTATCGTCTTTGCGAATCCGTCGGCGGAGAAAAGAAATGAAATCCGCCGGGCGGTGGAGGAGAAGTTCGGCCCCCATGTGGATGTGGTGTTCCCGGGGGATGATTTCGTGGATGTCCATAAGAAGGGGGTCAATAAGGCAGAGGCGGTGCGTTTCCTCTGTGAGAAGGAGGGCATTTCCACGGATGAAGTCATGGCTTTCGGCAATACGGAAAACGATGTGCCCCTCCTGAAGATGGCGGGCCTGTCCTACGCTGTGGCCAATGCTGACGAGGTCGCAAAAAAAGCAGCTTCCCATCTCTGCCTGTCCAATGAAGAGGACGGGGTGGCAAAGGAGATAGAGAAGCTGCTGGATAGGTAGCTGGTGGCTAGTGTCTGGCAGCTTGGTAATCAGGCCCAGCGGACCGGGTGACGGGTGGATAAGCGGCGTGCGAGCGTGTGGGGCATTGAGCCTTCAGCCTTGAGCCTTGAGCTGGACAGGCCCTGCGGGGTGATTCGCCGGAGGCGAATCAGTGGCTAGTATCTAGATCTAGTGGCTAGGTGAACAGGCCCTGCGGGCCGGACCCATCAGTCCCCATCAGCAAACCCCACCGCGGTGCAGTGGAAAGCAAACGGGGTTCGTAGGGAACCGTAGGCGACGTAGGGTAGCTAGTGAAAGCGCCGCAGGCGGGACCTCAATTCTCTTACCTCAAATCTCAATTCTTTTTGAAAACCCCGTCATAGTCATTTATCAGGAAGATCTCTCGACTCATCGAAGCTGTAGCTATTCTTGACTGAATAGGCATCTTGCATGCTACCACCGCTCGAGATGACGATAAACGGTTAGAGGCAGAAGGTATGGCGGCGAAGCCGCGGAATGGTTCTGGCCCGAAGGGCCCGACCGGCTTTCCTGGGAGCTAACAGCTGGCAGCTGGAAGCTCCTGTGGGTTGCACGCAATCTCACACACCCGTTACCCGGCCCGCAGGGCCCATCCAGCTCAAGGCTCAAGGCTGAAGGCTTCATCTGTTTGTACGCTGCTTAGTTACTCCAGATCCAGCTCCACCGGGCAGTGGTCGCTGCCGAGGATTTCCGGGTGGATGGAGGCCCCTTTGATGTGGTCCTTCCAGGCGTCGGAGACCAGGAAGTAGTCGATTCTCCATCCAATGTTCCGTTCCCGGGATTTGGCGAAGTAGCTCCACCAGGAGTAGGCCTCTTTTTCGTGGGGGTGGAGGTGGCGGAAGGAGTCGGTGAAGCCGGCGGAGAGAAGGTCCGTCATTTTACCCCGTTCTTCGTCGGTGAAGCCGGCGTTTTTATGGTTGGAAGCAGGATTGGCAATGTCGATGTCCTCGTGGGCCACGTTCAGGTCGCCACAGAGGATCACCGGCTTTTTTTCTGCCAGTTTTGTCATGTATTCCTTCATGGCTTCTTCCCAGGTCATGCGGTAGGGGAGCCTTGCCAGACCCCGCTGGCTGTTGGGGGTGTAGCAGCAGAGGAGGTAGTGGGTGCCGAAGTCCGCCGTAATGAGGCGGCCTTCCTGGTCATGCTCTTCGATACCGAGACCGTAGGTGACGGAGAGGGGCTCTTCTTTTGTGAAAATGGCGGTACCGCTGTAGCCTTTCTTCACGGCGCTGTTCCAGTACTGGTGGTAGCCAGGCAGGTCCAGCTCGATCTGGTGGGGCTGGAGTTTTGTCTCCTGGAGGCAGAAGCAGTCTGCGTCCAGGGCGTTGAAGGCATCCATGAAGCCCTTCTTCAGGCAGGCCCGGAGGCCGTTCACGTTCCAGGAAATATATTTCAGTTTTTTCATGGGAGTTCTCCTTTTTCTGAATTTATGTTTATCTATATGATTATTATACATGATGGCTGAGGGAGTGGCTAGCTGATTAGGGTGATAGATTTGAGAATTGAGAGTTGAGAGTTGAGGCTCTGGGCTGGAGGCCCTGAAGGTCTAGATCTAGATCCAGGTCTAGGTCTTTAGCGGCTTTGCCGCGGTTGTCCTGTGGCTGAGGGGCGTGTGAACGGATGGGGGCTTCTAGCTTCTAGCCGCTAGCTGCCAGAAAAGTTGATCAGCCTGCGGTGCTTCGATCGGTTTTCCTAACAGCTAGCCGCTAGCAGCTGGAAGCCCCATCTGTCCGCACGCCACTCAGTCATCCGCCACCCGGCCCGCAGGGCCTGGGATTGCCATCCTCGATCTCGGTCTCGGTCTCGATCTATCTATCCCTATGAGCTCATACTATCCATTCGTATGTTATAATAAGTACAACATTGTGCAGGGAGATGAATCTTTCTCTTGAATGGGATGCCAGTGTGAATCCTGTAGAATCGGAAGGAGAAAATTATGAAAAAAATCGTGGTTACCGTTATCGGCGCTGACCGGGTGGGCATTGTAGCCGGCGTGGCAGCAGCTTTGGCTAAGGAAAATATCAATATTCTCGATATTTCCCAGACCATCCTGGGGGATATTTTCGACATGGTCCTCATCTGTGATATGGAAAAGGCGAAGGGTTCCCTGAAGGATGTGCAGGATGACCTGGGACAGCTCGGCAAAGAACTGGGTGTGGATGTGCGGGCCCAGCTGGCTGATATTTTCTACGCCATGCACCGCATCTGAAAGGGGGAGCCATGCTCGATATTGAAGAAATCCTTGCTACGGAGCGGATGTTTGACCAGAACAAACTGGACGTCCGTACCATTACCATGGGCATTTCCCTCCTGGGCTGCGTTTCGGACGATGAAAAGACGCTGTGCCGGAAGATTTACGACACCATCTGCACAAAGGCGGAACATCTCACCGAAGTGAGCCATGATATTTCCCGGGAATACGGGGTGCCCATCATTAACCGCCGTATTTCCGTCACCCCCATTGCGCTGGTGGCAGGGGGCCTTAAGACTTCCAGCTACGTGAATATCGCCAAAACACTGCAGAAGGCGGCGGACGAAGTGGGCGTCGATATCCTCGGCGGTTTCTCGGCCCTGGTGGACCGGGGCATGTCGTCTTCCGATAAAATCCTCATTGACTCTATCCCGGAAGCCCTGGCTTCCACGAAGAGCATCTGCAGCTCCGTGGCCGTGGGTTCCACGAAGGCCGGCATCAATATGGATGCGGTGAAACGGATGGGTGAGGTAGTGAAGGAAACGGCAGAACTCACGAAGGACCAGGATGCCTACGGATGCACGAAACTCGTAGAATTCTGCAACGCCGTGGAAGATAACCCCTTCATGGCCGGCGCTTTCCATGGGGTGACCCAGGGAGATACGGCCATCCATGTGGGTGTCTCCGGTCCCGGCGTGGTGAAGCGGGCCCTGGAAGATGTGAAAGGGGCGCCTCTCAACGTGGTGGCAAGGACCATCAAGAATACGGCCTTCATGATTACCCGTCTCGGCCAGATGGTGGCGGAAGCGGCAACGGAACGGCTCCATGCGCCCTTCGGCATCATCGACCTGTCCCTGGCGCCTACCTCTGCCGTCGGCGACAGCGTGGCCCAGGTGCTGGAAGAAATGGGTCTGGAAAGCTGCGGCGGCCCGGGAACTACGGCGGCCCTTGCCCTCCTGAACGATGCGGTGAAGAAGGGGGGCCTCATGGCCTCTTCCAGTGTCGGCGGCCTGTCCGGTGCCTTCATTCCGGTGAGCGAAGACCTGGGCATGATCCAGGCCGTGGAAAAGGGGAGTCTCTGCCTGGAGAAACTGGAAGCCATGACCTGCGTGTGCTCCGTGGGCCTCGATATGATCGCCATCCCCGGTGACACGCCGGCTTCCACGATTTCCGCTATCCTCGCCGACGAAGCGGCTATCGGCATGATCAATAACAAGACCACCGCCACCCGCCTCATCCCGGTACCGGGTAAGAAACCGGGAGACATGGTGCAGTTCGGCGGCCTCATGGGCTATGCACCGGTAATGAAGATCAACCAGTTCCGGGCGGACGATTTCATTAACCGGGGAGGCAAGATCCCGGCTCCGATGAGATCGCTGACGAATTGATGATACAATGAAAAAAGCTGTATCGGATGATTGTCCGATACAGTTTTTTTATGGCTGGGCGGCGTGCGAACGGATGGGGGCATTGAGCAGATCAGTAGCTAGTGGCTGGTAGCTGGTGGCTGGGTGGACAGGCCCTTCGGGCCAGATGACGGATGGCCGGGCGCCGTTCGAACGGGTGGGGGCTTCTAGCTGCCAGCTGCTAGCGGCTAGGAAAGCTGGCCAGCCTGCGGCGCTGACGATCCGCGGCTTTGCCGCAAAGGTGGCGGCGCACAGATTGGGAAGCGCCGCCTTATAAACTTCATCTGCGGCGGAGCCGCTGACAACAGTCCCCCTTTTTCAAAGGGGGATGTCTGCGAAGCAGACAGAGGGATTCTGATGGGCCCTGCGGGCCGGCTCCATCACCATCCCTCACCCCGGTGGGGAGCTCCCTTCTCCGAAGGGAGCCTGCTGCATAGTCATTTGCACTTTTTTGTGCAGAGTCATTAGGATTCCATCTGCGGCGGAACCGCTGTTAACAGTCCCCCTTTTCCAAAGGGGGATGTCTGCGAAGCAGACAGAGGGATTCTGGTGGGCCCTGCGGGGTGATTCGCCTGGGGCGAATCAGTAGCTGGTGGCTAGTTGAACAGGCCCTGCGGGCCGGGCCCATCAGATTCCATCACCATCTCTCAGCCCGGTGGGCAGATCTCTTCTGGGAAGAGAGCCTATTGCAGTGGCAATTTCACGTTATTTGTGAAGAGTCTTTAGGATTCCAACTGCGGCAAAGCCGCTAATGGATAGCATCCTTCCTTGGGAAGGAGGTGGCTGCGAAGCAGATGGAGGTTAGCCAATGGCTGCGCCGCAGGCTAAAGGATAGTCCCCCTTTTTCAAAGGGGGATGTCTGCGAAGCAGACAGAGGGATTCTGATGAGCCCTGCGGGGTGATTCGCCTGGGGCGAATCAGTAGCTAGTAGCTGGTGGCTAGTTGAACAGGCCCTGCGGGCCGGACCCATCAGATTCCATCACCATCTCTCAGCCCGGTGGGCAGATCTCTTCTGGGAAGAGAGCCTGCTGTAGTGTCAATTGCGCGTTATTTATACAGAGTCTTTAGGACCCCAACAGCGGCGAAGCCGCTAATGGGCAGCCTCCTTCCTTGGAAGGCGAGGGTGCTTCGGCCGGGCTCTAAGGTGCTCGCTTAATGTGCAGGAACGGCTCGCAAAAGAGCCCGGCTTGGGCATCCTCTGCAGGATGCCC
>ERZ791746.1037-NODE-1037-length-20681-cov-10.418646_pt1 | contig 20681 bp, 15 predicted proteins | sample MGYA00510038_ERZ791746 | MGnify/ENA primary metagenome ERZ791746 (study PRJEB30046, sample SAMN00792018) | human gut metagenome | study: EMG produced TPA metagenomics assembly of the A metagenome-wide association study of gut microbiota in type 2...
CCGCAACCCTTTAAAAAGGGTTGACCTGAATTTTGAATTTATTAAACTAAACTTTATGTGCTAAACCATAATTTACCCTGACTATTGGCAAAAAACAACGGCAGTCGGAAATTAATCCGACTGCCGTTATGCTTTAAAAATTATAAAGTTCCAAATTATTTAGCTGTATCATTTGTTGATGATGCAAGCTCGCCGCCCTCGATTACAAGCTGATTCTCGTAATCCTTGCCGTATGTGTCAAGGAGTGTTGCCTCGTAATCTTTGTGGAAGAAGTTCTCTTTGCCGAGCGCTTTAATTTCATCGTTGATCCAGTTAAGGAGTGTATCGTTGCCCTTTGTTACAGCAGGAGCAATTGTATCTGCCGAACCGAGTTCAGGAATACCTACAACAAAGTCACTGTTCTGGTTTGCGTATGCGATAACCTCTGTATTGTCGTTTGCCCAAGCTACACCACTGCCGTTTTCAAGAGCAGTCTTTGCCTGTGCATATGCGTCATATTTCTGAAGTTTAATGTTAGGATAGTTCTTTGTGAGGTAGGTTTCAGCTGTTGTACCTGAAATAACAATCATATTGTCATTGTCGTTCCAATTATCAAGGCTTGTTACTGTCTTGCTCTTCGGAGATACAACACCGAGTGAAACGCTCATATAAGGAAGTGCAAAGTCAACCTCTTCTTTTCTCTCGTCTGTAACTGTAAAGTTTGCAAGAATGAGGTCTACCTTACCTGTCTGGAGGTATTCAATTCTGTTGGCTGCCTCTGTTGAAACAAAGTTTACTTTTACGCCGAGGTCCTCACCAAGACGGTTTGCAAAATATACATCGTAACCCTGATATTCGCCGTTTTCGTCAACATAACCGAATGGGTTTTTGTCGGAAAATACGCCGATATTGATTGTACCCGATGCTTTGATTTCATCAAGTGTTCTAAAGCCGTTAGCGGTTGAATTGTCGTTTGAACTTGAGCAGCCTGCAAACACAGCTGTAACAACTAACACTGCAAGGATTGCAGAAATGATTTTTGTAATTCTTTTCATAATAATCTCTCCTCTTTCTTAAATAAAATTTATTTTATTGAGTCAAACTCAAAAATATCAAGGAATTTTTTAGCTCTCTCGGTCTTTGGATTTGTGAAGAACTCTTCGGGTTTACCCTCTTCCACAATGTGACCGCCGTCAAAAAATACTATTCTGTCGGCAACCGCACGGGCAAACTGCATTTCGTGAGTTACAATAAGCATTGTTCTTCCATGCTTTGCAAGTCCGAGCATTACATCAAGCACTTCCCTTACCATTTCGGGGTCAAGTGCGGCTGTAACCTCATCAAAAAGCAAAATGTCAGGGTGCATACACAAGGCTCTTACAATTGCAACTCTCTGTTTCTGACCGCCCGAAAGCTGTCGTGGATAGCTGTTGCTCTTTTCGCTTAATCCGACTTTTTCGAGCAGCTCTTCCGCCTCTTTTTTTACTTCCTCTTTATTTCTCTTCTGCACTTTTGTGGGGGCAAGTAAGATATTATCCATAACAGTAAGGTGTGGAAAAAGCTCGTAATTCTGAAACACCATACCGATTTTCTGGCGAATTTCCGCTATATTTTTGCTTTTGCGGTCGATTAACTCGCCCTCAAAAGAAATTGTGCCCTCCTGTATAGGTTCAAGACCGTTTATACATCGTAAAAAGGTACTCTTGCCACAGCCGCTCGGGCCGATAATTACCACAACTTCACCCTGACGGACTGTCATATTAATGCCGTCGAGTACGGTGTTGTCATCGTAACGCTTTGTAAGATTTTCTATTTTTAACAGTTCCTGCGACATTTCCTCAGCTCCATTTCTTTTCAAGATGTTTTGCAACCATACTTATTGAGAAACATACTATAAAGTACATTATAAATACCACAAGGTACACGCCAAAAGCTGCGTTTGGACTTGTAGCTCGGTTTGCCTCAATAATCTGTTGTGCAACCTTTATAACCTCTACAACGCCAATCATAAGAATAAGGCTTGTAGTCTTTATCATTCTTGTAACAAGGTTGATTGAGAGTGGCAAAAGTCTGCGCACTGTCTGCGGAATAATTACATATAAATAGGTTTGCGATTTGCTCAGTCCGAGTGCAAGGCTGCTTTCAGACTGATGTTTTGGAATACTTATAATTGAGCCACGCACAAGGTCGCCCATTTCTGCAGTGCCCCAAAGTGTAAATACTATTACCGAGGCAACCTCGCCCGAAAGGTTAATTCCCATGGTTCTTGTTGCACCAAAGAACACAATGAAAAGCAACACAAGCTGCGGCATTATTCTTATAATTTCAAGATAAATTTTTGTTACAATTTTTATCGCCTTGTTTGGTATTGTCATTACAATGCCGAGCAAAATACCAAGCGGAATGCTAAGACCGACTGAAATAAGACTGATTTCAAGTGCAGTCCACAAGCCGCCCAAAAGGCGTATAAAGTTTGTTCCCTTAAACAGAACATCAATCCCCAAATCCGGCATATCTCAGTTTCCTTTCCAGCACACTTCCAAGTATAGAAACAGGCAATAATATAATAAGATAGAACACAACAAGCATAAACAGACATTCTGTTGTTTTGTAGTAAAGACCGATAAGGTCCTTTGCAACAAACATAAGGTCCATAAGGCTTACTGCGCTGAAAACACTTGTTTCTTTAAGCAAAAATATTACATTTGCCACAAATGGCGGCACGCTTGTAGAAAATGCCTGCGGCAGTATTATATATCTCATAATTTGCGGATGTTTCATACCAAGGCTGAGTGCGCTTTCTGTCTGAATTTTATCTACCGACTCAAGACCGCTCCTGAAAGCCTCTGCCATATAGCTGCCGCCCTGAAAAGCCAAACCGACATATCCTGCCATTTCCGAGCTTATCGGTACGCCTACCTTTGGCAGTGCATAGTAAATAAAAAACAGCTGAATAAGCAGCGGAGTGTTACGGGATATTTCAATATACACCGTTGCAATCTGCCTTAGTACAGGCACTTTGTAATACTGAACCAGCGAACAAAAAAGACCGATAACAATGGAAACGGCAATTCCTATAAGTCCGATTTTTAAAGTGAGCAAAGCAGCCTCTTGGTACAAAGGAAGATAGTTGAAAATAAATTCCCAATTCATTTTTTCACCTTTTTCCTAATCTCTTAACATTTTATGCACAGAATAATAAAAAGCATTAAAAAAGACCGAAGAACATATGCACTCCGGTCAGCAATTCTTTATCTGGCTTAAAACTTTTTTTCGGAGAGCATGGGAAATAAACACATACACATTGTGCACATGCAACAACAACACATGGAGCTTTTTACATATGAAAAAGGCTTTGTCATAATTGTTGTTCTCCTCTCAAAAAGTCCTATAAACCTAATAGGTTTTATATGTTCTGATAATACCATATTAATGGAAAAAAGTCAATATAAATGCGCTAATCCGTTAAAATTTTCACAAATTCTTGTAATGAATATCTACGCCCAACATTCGGTTAAATTTAAATCCTGCGTTTTTGATTTTTCCGCCAAATTCAAAACCGAATTTTTTGTGCAGATAAATGCTATGTTCGTTATCGCTTGTAATCAGTGAAACAATGGTTAAAAATCTGTTTTCGGTTTGCGCATAGCTCAGTGCGTACTCCATAAGCTGAGTGCCGATGTGCTTGTTTTGGCAATCTGTTTTTACATATACCGAAAGTTCTGCGGTGATGTCATATGCATCTCGCCGGCTGAATTGGGAGAGGGCAACATAACCTATTATATCGCCGTTATCCTCATATACCGCAAGCAAATACTTGCCTGTATGCTCGCTAAGCATATCGGCAAAGTATTTGTCATCTCTTGGATTTATATCATAGGTAGCCGTAGTGTTTAGCACTGCGTAATTGTAAATATCTTTTATAGCCGACAAATCGTGTTCGGTGGCTTTCCGTATCATAAAAGGTTTTCTTTCTTAAATGCCTGCTCAAGGTCGGCAATAATATCTTCGGCATCTTCAATGCCAACGCTGAATCTGAAAAATCCGTTGTGGAATTCTTCGGGATACAGGTACTGCCTTTCGTCGTTTTCTCCGAGGAATACAATAAGGCTTTCATCGTGACCGAGAGAAACGGCAGATGTAATAACATTTAAGTGACTTACAAATCTGTTGTATGTATCGTGGTCAGCCTTTAGTCCGAATGAAAGTACACCGCCAAAGCCGTTTGTCATCTGCTTTTTGGCAATTTCGTGGTTTGGGTGTTCTTCAAGTCCCGGATATGCTACAAAGCTAACTCCCTTTACTGTTTTAAGATACTTTGCAACTTTTAGTGCGTTTTCGTTGTGCTGTTTCATTCTGAGCGGCAAGGTAACCGCACCACGCATAATAAGCCAAGCATTGAATGGACTGATTGTTGCACCGAGGTTAATCTGCGACTGTGCTCTGATGATGTCGAGGTATTCTTTTTTACCGATAATAGCACCGCCCATTGCGTCGCCGTGACCGTTGATATATTTCGTAAGGCTTTCAATCGAAAAGTCTGCGCCAAGCTCAACAGGTCTTTGGTTGTACGGAGAAGCAAATGTATTGTCAACAGATAACAGTGCATTGTTTTCGTGCGCAATGTCTGCAATCGCCTTGATGTCCGAAATTGTAAGTGTAGGATTGCCCGGAGTTTCTATATGAATAAGTTTTGTGTTCGGGCGGATTGCCTTTCTTACATTTTCGGGGTCGGTTGTATCAACAATTGTTGTTTCCACACCGAATTTATTGTTTAAAAGCTCGTTTAAGAGTCTGTAAACCGCAATGTATGTTACGCTTGAAAAAATAACATGGTCACCGCTTTTGAGTAAGGCAAAGAAAAGTCCCGATAAAGCGGCAACACCGCTTGCAAGAACTACGCAATCCTCGCCGCCCTCAAGGGATGCAACCTTTTCCTGCAGATACTGCTGGTTTGAACCTCCGTTTCTTGTATAAAGGTTTTTGCCTGCACTGCTCCAATTCAGGTCGCTTGGGTCATAGGGCAATTCATAGCTGTTTGCCATAGTTATAGGCCTCTTAATTGCTCCTGTTTCGCCGTCCACACCGTTGCCTGTATGTACAGCTCTTGTTTGAAAGCCTAAATTTTTTACATTCTTTTCGCTCATATTATCACCCTTCTGATTATAAATTTCCGTGTTTTCGTTTGATTTATTGAATAATACGGATTTAGGCAGGTAAAATGTTAATACTTACTATTCCTACCTGTAAAGTAGGTTTATTGTAACACCACACATTTTATTTGTCAATAGTTTTGAGAAATCTTTTTGGAAATAATATAAAAGCTATCCTCTATGATGCTTGTTGCAGTTAATTAGAGGTGTTTGTTTTGCGTTGAAAAATTCATAAATTATTGGTGCTTTTGTAAAAATATACAAAAAATTTATGTTAATTTTTATAATATCCAATGTAAAAATTCGTATATACCACTATTTTTTAATGTGATTATTTATTATAATAATTTATAAGTGTTATTGTTTGCTGTGTTTTTGGGGGTGAATATTGCTTAGCAGGCAATTATTTAGAAACTTTTTGTGATTTTATGGTTTTTTAGGTTTTGAAATTAACATTTTACGGGAGGAAAAAGCGTGAAAAAGAATAAAAGAATAATCAGTGCGGCTCTTGCGGCAAGTATGTTGTTGCCTTGTTTTGCAACAGCTGCGGTGTCGGCAAATGCGGTAGTTGTATCAGATGAAAATTCGGTTTCTGTCGGCGATTACGATTTAATGGACAACATTCAGGACGGTGTAATTTTGCACTGCTTTAACTGGAAGTACAATGATATTAAGGCAGAATTAAATAATATTGCCGAGGCAGGTTTTACAACAATTCAAACTTCACCTGCACAGCCCGGCAGCGGAACCGGTACATGGTGGTGGTTGTATCAGCCGTTGGGATTTTATATAGGTACTAGCGAACTCGGTACAAAGGCAGAGTTGGAATCACTATGTAAAGAAGCCGAAAATTATGGTATCAAGGTAATAGTTGATGTTGTAGCAAATCATCTTGCAGGCGACCATTCAAGAATAGAAGAAGATTTAAAGCCATCAAAGTATTGGCATACTTTTGGAGGCGGTATTAACTGGAAAAACAGATGGCAGGTAACGCACGGAGAAATCGGTATGCCTGATATCGCAACTGAAAATTCATATGTTCAGCAAAAAGTAGGAAAATATATGCAGGAATTAAAGTCAGTCGGTGTTGACGGTATTCGCTGGGACGCAGCAAAACATATTGGCGTTCCGAGCGAGGGCGATAATTTCTGGAGTTCGGTAACAAAGTATGGTTTGTATAACTATGGCGAAATTCTTACCGGTCCTGATGACAGAGAAACCGGAAATGAAGATATAATGAAAGAATATACAGACTATATTACAGTAACCGACAGCAATTACGGTAAAACTCTGCGTGATTCATTTAATTCCGGTGATGCACCTGATTCGTCTGGAAACTGGTGTGATCGTGGTATTTCCTGCGATAAACTCATTTATTGGGCCGAAAGCCATGACACATGGTCAAATAACAGAGATTGGGGCTATTCAAATGATATGAGCCAAAATGTTATTGACCGTGCATATGCTGTTGCGGCAAGCCAAAATGAAGTAACGGCTCTTTATTTTTCTCGTCCGTCATCAAAAATTAAAGATAATATAAAAATCGGTGAAAAAGGCAGCACTCACTTTACAAGCAGTGAGGTTGCGGAAGTTAATAAATTCCACAATGCCATGAACGGAAAAACCGATTGTTATAAAAAATCAAACGACTGCAGCGTAATTACCCGTAAAGACGGGGGTGCTGTTATTGTAAAAGGCAGCGGCAGCGGTAATGTTTCTGTTGAAAACGGCGGAGGCTATGCAAAACCGGGTACATATGTTGACAAAATTTCCGGCAACACATTTACGGTTACTTCATCGTCAATCAGCGGTAAGGTCGGCTCAAGCGGTATTGCCGTTATTTATGAAGAAGAAAATCCTAAGCCAAAGGTAAGTGTAACTCCGGGTTCTTCTACATACGAAACAGAAACTTACACACTTACATTAAATACCAAGAACGCTGAAAACTCGCAGTATTCCGTTGACGGCGGTAAATATCAGTCATTCAGTGACGGTACGAAAATTACAATCGGCGCAGGTCTTGCGTACGGTACAAAGACAACAATCAATGTAAAGGCAAGCAACGCCAACGGTTCAGCCGATAAAACCTACATTTACACAAAGGTTGACCCGACATTAACGCAAAAAATTTACTTTGACAATTCATCTTATAACTGGTCAAATATATATGCTTATATTTATTCAGATGCAGTTTCTAATGCAAAATGGCCTGGCGAAAAAATGACTTTGGATTCTTCTACAGGTTATTATGTAATTGAAGTTTCAGATTCACTTGCAAACGGTGCGGTTATTTTCAGTGACGGCACAAACTCTGCAAGCAAGCGTTATCCTGCAGATTCAAAGCCGGGATTAAATCTCAACGGCGCTACAAAGATATTCAAAGCAAATCACACTTTTGAAGATTATTATCCGCCTGTACCGACCCAGAGTACAACAGCACAACCTACTACGGCAAAGCCTACAACAGCACAGCCAACTACACCTCCTGCTGAAAGAGTACTTATCGGTGATACAAATCAGGACGGTAAAATTACAATCAACGATGTAACCGGAATTCAGCTTTACATCAATGAAATGATTACATTTAATCAGAAACAAAAGATTGCTGCCGATGTTGACGAAGACGGTTCTGTTGATATCAGAGATGCTACATACATTATGATGTACATTACAAATCAGCCAAGCAGTGAGGCTAAGGTAGGTCAATACACAGGAGGAATCACTCCGACACAGCCGACAACGGTTAAACCGACAACACAGCCTACTACAGCGCCGACACCGACAACCCAACCTACAACTTCATCTGTATCTGACAAATATACTATGACATTTACAGATAACTACAACTGGGGTAAAGTAAATTGCTACTATTGGTCTGACAGCAATACAAAAATGATATCATGGCCGGGAAAATCAATGTCAAAGTCAACAACAAATGAATTAGGTCAGAGTGTCTATACCATTGATATTCCAAGCGACGCTACATATGTAATATTCAACAATGGCAGCAGTCAGACTGTTGATATTCCTGTTACAGGCAGTGCCGAGTTTTATATTTCGGGCAGTTCAAACGGAAAATATACCGTTAAAAACCGATAATTTTTAAAATTGCGTTGAAATAAAAAATAAGAGTGATACAATAAAGCTGTCAGGTTTTATCAATCTGACAGCTTAATTGTATTATATATTTTGTAATCAGGAGTATTATTTATATTTATGGAGAATCAAATCGAAAAAAATATCGAGCATTTAAGAAATTCTCAACTTTTTCGTGGATTTACCGATGATGAAATTGAGAAATTTCTATATAATACTAAATTTAAAATTATTGAACTTAATCGTGGCGCAATACTTAATGTTGAACTTGATAAATCAATTTTTGTTTTATACGGTTCAATAGCTACTTATGAAACTAATATAGACGGTGTGAAAACATTTATAAATTATTTTGAACCAGACGGAAACGGATTGGTAGCTATAAGCCTGGATACTCCGTATCCGACGGTATCGGTAGAGGCAAGGAAAAAATCGGTTGTTTTGTTACTTGAAACAAATTCGTTTTTAATAACCGATCCGTCAATTATTTTTTTACAAAACAGAGTTCAGCAAAACATTATCAGTATTTTTTACAGAATGACAGAAAATGTTATGCAGCGCATAATTGCTAATGCGGAATCTCTTTCGAAAAATAAAATTATTAAGTATTTGCGACAATTAAAAAGCGAGCAAAAGAGTGACAAATTACAAATTCCTTTTACAAGACAGGAACTCGCAGACCATTTACAAATGGATATAAGCACACTTATGCGAGAGCTGAAAAATTTGCAGGATTGCAATGCCTTGAAATATGAAGGGAAAAGCATAACGATTTACAAAATTTAATACCACATTACCTCTCAAAAAAGGACAGTCCAAAAACGGACTGCCCTTTTTCGTGGATTATAATTTGTTTTATTGTAAAAGCGGTGGCTTATGCGGGGAAAAATGCATCGGCTGTTATGTCGAGGTAATTAAGACCCGAATAGTTTGGATATTCAGCCTTTACCTTGTTTTTAAAGTCCTCGGCATCGGCAGAATTTGCCGCAATAGTCTTGATGTTCTTAACATAAGCAAGCTTTGTTCTTACATCGTCTGTATCCTCAGGGTCATAGTGAGAGGTGAGGATAAGGCTGTAATTCTTGTTTATGTAGCTTTCAAGGTCGGCAATCATTGCATCTGCGTGAGCGTAGCCGCCAATGATTGAGTGGCAGTCGTGACCGAGCATATGTGTGTAAATAACATTGATTTCAGGGAAAACAATATCAAATGCATCAGCAGTTTCTACAATGCTAAGTTCGGTATCTGCGATTTTTAATGTGTCGCCTGCGATAAGGTTAGTTACCTTGTGGATTGACGAATCAAAAATATTTCCGAAAGCCTTGTTAAAGTTTTCTACCAATGCCTTGCCGCCGCCGACTGTGCCAAAGGTGTTTGCCTTTTTGGTAGCGTATTTTTTAACATCGGGTAAAAATGTGCCGCCGCCCATATGGTAAGCGAGTACAACACCCTCAACCTCTGCTCCGCTCTCCTTAATGAAAGCCTCAAGCTCGGCAATGTTGTCATTAAAGCAAGGCGACTCAATAACAACCATTTTGTTGTTTTTTACAAGCATAATTGCTTCATCGTCAATAAAGTCATTTGTACGGTAAACCAATAACTTTACTTCACCGAATGAATATTCAAAGATAGTGCCTTTTTCTAATTTGATTTCTTTGTAATCTGTCTTTTTCATAATAAAACCTCCTGTGAAAAAATTATATATGTTTTTATGTATTGATTTGTTGTAATCTTTTTGATTACAACGGTATTTTAACACAGACTTGTTGTAATGTCAATGGTTACAACAGATTTTTTAAAAAAAGATTTTGAAGAAATTTCCTCAAAATCTTTAATCCGGTTATTTTTGAATTTCAATCAAGTTTTTGGTGTCGTCCAAAACACCTTTTAATGTAACAGACGCAAGTTCTTTTTCCATTGCCTGCTGTACTTTTATGAGCCTGTCGTCAAGAACGGCGTGAATGTTTCGTCCAACGGGGCAGAGCGGGTTAGGGTTTTCGTGAAAATGAAAAAGCTCGCCGTTGCCTACACAGTCCACAGCCTTGTAAATATCAAGAAAAGTAATTTCACCTTCGGGTTTTGCAAGCACAGCACCGCCCGAGCCTCTTGCCACATCAACAATATTTGCCTTTTTAAGCTGACCAAGAATTTTGCGTACAATAACAGGGTTTACATTTGTGCTTGACGCCAAAAAATCACTTGTAACCTTAGTGCTTTCGCCAAAGGTTTTAATACAGGTAAGAATATGAACGGCAAGAGTAAATCTGCTTGAAATTTGCATATATGCCACCTCATTGTAAGGAATAAATTATAAGAAAAACACGCTAACCGTTTAGATTAGCGTGTAATGGTCGGGATGACAAGATTTGAACTTGCGACACCACGCCCCCCAGACGTGTGCGCTACCAAGCTGCGCTACATCCCGTTGCAACATATACTTTATTTTATCAGATATAAATCAAAAAGTCAAGCAATTTGAACTTATGTTAAGATTTATTTGCAATAAAATCTTTCAGCTTGTCAAGGTGTATGCGCAGATCTGACTCACCCTGCTTGTAAATCTTTTCGATAATTTCGGGATTGCTCTCGGTACGGCTTATTCCAAGGCTTTGCTTTGGCGCAATTACATACACAAGTCCCTGCTCCTCAAGGCTTTTTATACTGTCAAGCTGAGCGTTATACATTTGCGGTCTGTTTAGCAATGCTTTTGCAAATTCAGGCTTTTTTCTGTAACGCTTTGCGGAAATTTCAAGGGTTTTGTCTGCCTGCTTGCGGTAATCTCTCGCTTGCGTGAGAATTACAATACACTTGTCGCATCCGTCATCAAAGGCGTGCTGAAACGGAATACTGTCGGTAATTCCGCCGTCAAGATATTCGTTGCCGTTAATGATAATCGGCTGAAAAAGGAGAGGCAGGGCGCAGGTTGCTCTCAAAATTTCAAATCTTCTGTCATAGCGTGATACAGGCACATATTCGGTTCTGCCTGTATTTATATTTGTAAGCGTTGCGATTACATCTCCCTTAAAACCTGCAAATGTATCGTAATCAAACGGCACGAGCTTGTTTGGAATTTCGTCCATTATAAAATCAAGGTTAAAGTAACAGCGCTTTTTAGGGTTTAGCAAATATTTAGTGCCCATATATCTTTTGTCGTTTAAGTACTTTGTGCCGATTATATAGTTTCTGCCGATCTGCTTTGAAACATAAGATACGGCATTTGAAATGCCTGCCGAAGTTCCGATTACATAGTCGGCATATATGTTTTCTCTCAGCATTTCGTCCATTACGCCACAGGAGTAAAATGTGCGTGACGCACCACCCTCAACTACAAGACCGATTTTCATATTATCACTTCCTATAAAGATATTTTACTACAAAATAGGTAAATTTCAATACACATATATTGACAAAACAAAATTAATGTTTTTTTAAATCCGTAAATACTTGTTCAACAAAACAAACAAATAATTAAACTGAAAAGACAGCTTGCAAACGCCAAAAGAAAACGGCTTCTTAAAAAGCTTGACCACAACAGGTATATGCTAACGGTTCATGGTCTGCATACAGTGCATAATCGCTTTATAGTTTTATAGACAAACAGAATTTAACCCCCTCGCAATTGAGGGGGTTATTTTTATACTTAATTTTTAGCAGCCGCAGCCACAACCGTTAGAAGACTCATTACCGCCACAGCAAGCAAGGATAACTATAAGAAGAATAACCCATGAGCAGCAGTTATTGCCATTACCGAAAAAGTTACACATAAGCGTTTGCCTCCTTTCTGTTTACACTACATAATATTGCAGAATACAGAAAGTGTGACTGGAATAAAAGTCAATGGAAATTTATTTTTATGTTGGCAAATTATGGTTTAGCAAATTGATTTGCCAATCAATTATAAAAGTTTGGTCAACTTTTCAAAGGTTGTGGGTGTGGGCAAAGCCCACAATACTGTCCGCTTACACAACCTGACGATATCCAAACGGCTTGCTGTTTGGCGGCTTGAACACAACGGCGACTGTCCTTAAATGCGATAGCAACAAGAAAAGACATCCTTATATAATTTAAAATTAATTATTTTTTATAAAAGGCTGTCGCCTGTTTTTTCAAACTAAGTACAATCACGCAAGCAGCGTGGCTGTTTGCGCCCGAAGAATTGTAATATCGGAAGATTTTATGGGCGCTGTCCAAACCCGCAATTTTTGAAAAAATTGCGTAAACTTTTTTGTTTTTTAGAGGATAATTTAGCGTTGGCTAAATTTCAATGCCCGACCGACACTCTGCTAAACCATAATTTACTATTTTTACTCCAACATTTAGATAGAACCGATTTATGTTAAGACATAAAAAGCTGCCGCGTTTTCAAAATACAACAGCAAATATAGATTTTGTATTATTTAGTGGATACAATGTATAACTGTAATTCGGTAACATCAAGTATATCAAGTACATTGTCTTTTAACATATCAATGCTTTCAAAGAGAACTATGTCTCTCTCTTCAATTAAAGATAAACCGTTAAGATCTGTTTTATTAGCGATGTGCATTTGTAAAAGAGTTACATCATTTACATCAACAATTCCGTCTTTATTTACATCGCCCGGTGTACTTTTCTTTATTACAGCAAAAGTACCGACATCATTTGCTGTAAATCTGTAATATCCGTGAAAATATTCGGTATTCATTATACTTGCCGAACCATTGGCTTTTATGCAGGCAATAAAACAATTGCTATCATTACTTGGTATTAAAATTTTTACTCTGTTAAGAGGCTGAACAGATATACCGTTTTTCTTCAAGTCTATTTTGTAAGTGGCAATCGAATTTTTAATTGTGTTACTGATATTTGTCACCGCAAGTTCAGGAATTTCCGGCATAATACCGCTGACTTTTATATTGCTCTTATTATCGGTTAATTCAAAAGAAGTACCTATCGGTATAAAAGTTAAATTGTTTTTTATAGCAAAATCTTCGGCAACAGTATTTTCATAACCGTAAATTTTTGTCGAATTTTTTTGATATTGAAATGCATCATCTTCAATTTCTTTAACACTGTACGGTATTGTAATTTCCTCTAAGTTATAACTTGAAGCAAAAGCACTTGTATCAATCTTTTGTACTCCTTCACGTATTACGATTTTAGTAAGAGCACAACCGTCGAAAGCATAAGGAGCGATTTCCGATATACTTCCGGGAATAATTACAATTTTAAAATTTGCTGAAAAGCTAAAAGCATTAGGTGTAATTGATACTGTGTGCTCGGGAATTTCAAATTCGTCAATTTCAGGCAAACTTCCTTTAACATCATATAAAACATTACCGATATAAACCAATCCGTCTGACTTTTTATTAAACCATTTTGTTTCATGAAAAGCATATTGACCGATTTCTTTTATATTGTATCCGTTATTTGATATTTCAACATTTTCTAAATTTGTACAATAGCTAAAAGCAGAAAAACCTATTTTACTTACCGAATCGGGAATATGTACACTTTGAATCATCTTATTAGAAAATGCTTCCGGAGAGATAGAAACAATGCCGTCAGGAATAACTACATCTTTTATAGTATTATTTCTGTCAGTAAAACGATAAAGACATTTTCCTATAATTGTCATACCGTCTGGGAGATTATTTTGCCAATTACTACCTCCAAATGCGCCGAATCCGATATATTCAACATTGTCATAAAAAGATAAACTTTCTATATCATTTAAACTAAAAGCATCATCCCCAATGTAACGAAGTGTACTTGGTAATTGAACATTTTTTAAACAGTTATGAGAAAAAGCGTAATATTTTATAGTTGTAATACCTTCCGGGAGTGTTATTTTATGAATACCTTGCCAAGCAAAAGATTTTTCTCCGATGACTGTAACCTTTTTTCCGTTAATGGTACTTGGTATCGATACTTCTTGTTCATGTCCGAAATAGCCTGTGATTTCTACGGTTCCATCTTCGAGATTTATATATTGATAGTCGCCGCTTATGATTTGATCTTCCCAATTATAAGTCACCGAACTTGTTTCATTTCCCAAAGTTGCTGCACTTGCGGGAAATGCAGAAATAATGCTTGCTGTCATAACAGCAGACAATAAAACCGCCGCAATTCTTTTTGATTTTTTCATAGATTGTTCTCCTGTAAAATAATAATATTAATAATGTTACATTGTTTTAATTCGTGGTAATATTATTTTCAAAAAACAAGCTGTAACCATTATTAATTAAAATAATAACAAAAACAACATATACTTGTCAATGTGAAAAACAAACTAAAATCCGCTCAATTTATAATAAAATCGAGCGGATTAATTAATAAAATAATATTATACTGTAATTTACTGCTTTTACATTTCAGCTCTGTTAATTGCATTAAGAACGCCGAGAACAGATGCAACATTGACATTTGAATCAATGCCGATACCAAAGATGTTCTTTCCGTCAGGCTTTTTGAGTTCAATGTAAGAAACAGCTTTTGAATCTGAACCCTGTGAAATAGCGTGCTGGCTGTAAGAGATAAATTCGTATTTGTCGAGTCCGAATTTCTTAATAGCGTTAAAGAATGCGTCAATCGGGCCGTTGCCTACGCCGCTTAATGTAACTTCATCGGCACCGTTAATAGTCATCTTGCCCTTAAAGTGCACATAATCTTTACCGTTTTCGCTTTCTTCGTAAATCTTACGCTTTGTAAGAGCGTATTTCTGCTTTGTTTCAAGATAATTTTCGCTGAATACTTCAAAAAGTTCTTTCGGAATAAGCTCTCTGCCGAGTTCTTCACACTTTTTCTGAACAAGTTTAGAAAATTCAGGGTGCATCTTCTTTGGAAGGTCATATCCGAAGTTATGGCTCATTACAAATGCGGCGCCGCCCTTACCTGATTGAGAGTTGATTCTGATAATAGGTTCATACTCTCTTCCGACATCGGCAGGGTCGATAGGAAGATAAGGAATTTCCCAATATTCAGTGCCGCTGTCTTTCATATACTGCATACCCTTATTGATTGCATCCTGGTGAGACCCCGAAAAAGCAGTAAATACAAGCTCGCCAATGTATGGCTGGCGAGGATTGATTTTCATATCTGTGCATCTTTCATAAATTTCTCTGAGCTTTGGAAGATTAGAGAAATCAAGCTTCGGGTCAACGCCCTGAGTAAACATATTAAGTCCCATTGTTACAATGTCAAGGTTACCTGTTCTTTCACCATTGCCAAAGATTGTACCCTCAACACGCTCGGCGCCTGCAAGAAGTGCAAGCTCGCCTGATGCAACACCTGTTCCTCTGTCGTTGTGTGGGTGCAGGCTGATAATGCAAGCCTCTCTGTCCTTAATATGTTTAATAAAGTATTCTACCTGATCTGCATATGTGTTTGGTGTGCACATTTCAACAGTATTCGGCAAGTTAAGAATAACAGGGTTCTCTTTTGTAGAGCCGAGTGCCTCCATTACCTTGTCACAAATATATACGGCGTTTTCGACCTCAGTGCCGCTGAAACTTTCAGGAGAATACTCAAAGCGGAAGTTTGTATCACCTGTATATTCATCAGTAAGCTGTTTGATGAGCTTTGCACCCTCAATGGCAATTTTTGTAACGCCTTCCATATCTGTTTTAAATACAACTTTTCTCTGTAAAGTAGATGTTGAATTGTAGAAATGAATAATTACATTTTTAGCGCCCTTAACTGCCTCAAAGGTTTTGCGAATAAGGTGCTCTCTTGCCTGAACAAGTACCTGAATAGTTACATCATCCGGAATATGGTTGCCCTCAATCAATTCACGGCAGATTTCATACTCGGTTTCAGATGCGCTCGGAAAGCCGATCTCAATTTCTTTAAAGCCCATATCTACGAGTGTGTGGAAAAATTCGAGCTTTTCCTCCATATTCATGGGGTCAACAAGCGCCTGATTGCCGTCACGCAAGTCTACACTGCACCAAATAGGTGCTTTTGAAATTACATTGTTAGGCCACTGCCTGTTTTCCAGCTTGATCTGCTGGAAAGGGATATACTTTTCAAATCCTGGTTTCATATAAAGTGCCTCCTAATTAATTGCACAAAAAATCGCCCCTAAAAAGGGACGAATATAATATCCGTGGTACCACCCGGTTTCAGGTGCACATCACTGCACACCCCTTACAGACTTCCAACAAAGTCCTGACCGATAACGCAGTCTTGCGTTCTGCACTACATAATCTCGCACAGAAAACTCGGGGATGAGCTATACATATATAGGATAACACAGCTTTTCACCAATCAGCTGCTCTCTGAAGATATACCTAAATATCTTGTTCCCGTCATCGTTTTTAGAGGGATTTACTTGCTGATACTATTATATAGAGAATAAAAACTTTTGTCAAGATTATTTCGTTTATAATATGCACTTTTTCTGATATAAATAGTATAGCTACGCTTGGCTGAGATGTTTAAACATATATAATAGAAAATGCAACCATATATGTAACCTAAAGAGCAGATAAGTTAAAATGAAAAGAGAATGCTTATTATAATAAAATAAAGAGTAAATCTTTTGCATCAAGCGTATAAAATACGAATAATAGGGCATATTTATATGCAATAAAGACTTTTTTGAAAAAAGTTGTGCCGAAAAAGTCAGTGAATAAGCCACTTTTTTAAAAAATTCAAAAAAATTCAAAAAAATTTGAAAAAAATTGAAAAAAGGGGTTGCAATTTGTAAAAAGGGGTGATATAATAACAAAGTCGCTTGAGGAAAGCACAAAAACAACAGAAAAGTTTGAAAGCACTGAGTAAAGCTTTTAAAAAGTTTTGAAAGAGATTTCAAAAAACTTTTTAAAAAAGTTTGAAAAAAGTGTTGACAAACAAAAATAAGTGTGATATAATAATTCACGCACTGTTGAGAGAGGTTCGGTAAGAACCGACAAAAAACTTTCCAAAAAGTGCGTAGGACCTTGAAAATTAAACAACGAAAAGATAAAGGAACCCGTAATACTTTGAGGATACTCAAAGAAATTACAGTGAGATGCACACAACAAAGCATCACAGATTACGGATACGTTAGTATTCGGAATGAGCGATTAAAGCTCTGAAATTGATAGTAAGCGAAAGCTTAATATACAAATTTTAGAGAGTTTGATCCTGGCTCAGGACGAACGCTGGCGGCGTGCCTAACACATGCAAGTCGAACGGAACTTTTTTAAAGGATTTCTTCGGAATGAATTTGATTAAGTTTAGTGGCGGACGGGTGAGTAACGCGTGAGTAACCTGCCTCTGAGAGGGGAATAACATTCTGAAAAGAATGCTAATACCGCATAATATATATTTATCGCATGGTAGATATATCAAAGATTTATCGCTTAGAGATGGACTCGCGTCCGATTAGTTAGTTGGTGAGGTAACGGCTCACCAAGACCGCGATCGGTAGCCGGACTGAGAGGTTGAACGGCCACATTGGGACTGAGACACGGCCCAGACTCCTACGGGAGGCAGCAGTGGGGGATATTGCGCAATGGGGGCAACCCTGACGCAGCAACGCCGCGTGAAGGATGAAGGTCTTCGGATTGTAAACTTCTTTTATTAAGGACGAATAAAGTGACGGTACTTAATGAATAAGCTCCGGCTAACTACGTGCCAGCAGCCGCGGTAATACGTAGGGAGCAAGCGTTGTCCGGATTTACTGGGTGTAAAGGGTGCGTAGGCGGCTTTGCAAGTCAGATGTGAAATCTATGGGCTCAACCCATAGCCTGCATTTGAAACTGTAGAGCTTGAGTGAAGTAGAGGCAGGCGGAATTCCCCGTGTAGCGGTGAAATGCGTAGAGATGGGGAGGAACACCAGTGGCGAAGGCGGCCTGCTGGGCTTTAACTGACGCTGAGGCACGAAAGCGTGGGTAGCAAACAGGATTAGATACCCTGGTAGTCCACGCTGTAAACGATGATTACTAGGTGTGGGGGGTCTGACCCCTTCCGTGCCGGAGTTAACACAATAAGTAATCCACCTGGGGAGTACGGCCGCAAGGTTGAAACTCAAAGGAATTGACGGGGGCCCGCACAAGCAGTGGAGTATGTGGTTTAATTCGAAGCAACGCGAAGAACCTTACCAGGTCTTGACATCCTACTAACGAGATAGAGATATGTTAGGTGCCCTTCGGGGAAAGTAGAGACAGGTGGTGCATGGTTGTCGTCAGCTCGTGTCGTGAGATGTTGGGTTAAGTCCCGCAACGAGCGCAACCCTTGCTATTAGTTGCTACGCAAGAGCACTCTAATAGGACTGCCGTTGACAAAACGGAGGAAGGTGGGGACGACGTCAAATCATCATGCCCCTTATGACCTGGGCTACACACGTACTACAATGGACATTAACAGAGGGAAGCAATACAGCGATGTGGAGCAAACCCCTAAAAATGTTCTCAGTTCAGATTGCAGGCTGCAACCCGCCTGTATGAAGATGGAATTGCTAGTAATCGCAGATCAGCATGCTGCGGTGAATACGTTCCCGGGCCTTGTACACACCGCCCGTCACACCATGGGAGCCGGTAATACCCGAAGTCAGTAGTCTAACCGCAAGGAGGACGCTGCCGAAGGTAGGATTGGCGACTGGGGTGAAGTCGTAACAAGGTAGCCGTATCGGAAGGTGCGGCTGGATCACCTCCTTTCTATGGAGAACAAAGTGTCACAAAGACGCTTGTATCCAAGGTCAGATCGAGTTTTCGGCTTGTCGTTGTTTAATTTTGAAGGCCCTTAGGGGTTTTCAACCCGAGATATGGGGGTATAGCTCAGCTGGGAGAGCACCTGCTTTGCAAGCAGGGGGTCAGCGGTTCGATCCCGCTTATCTCCACCAAAGGCTTGAGGGAATAACCGAAAAGCCGGAAATATGGGCTTATAGCTCAGCCGGTTAGAGCGCACGCCTGATAAGCGTGAGGTCGGTGGTTCGAGTCCACTTAAGCCCACCACTGAGAACGAAAGTTCTCAAGAAATAGTACCTTGAAAACTGAATAAAGTATAGCAGATAAAGCGAGAAAAGTAATTATTGACAGGTTTTAACAACTCAAATAAGAGAAAGCGTTAAACGAAGGTAATAAATACTACAATTAGCTTAAAGGGTAATAAAAGATTAGTTATAAACTAATGGCTTATTAAACTGCGAAAAAAGAGTAATTTACATTACAAAGAAGAACCAAAAGATATCTCATATGGTCAAGCTACAAAGAGCACAAGGGGAATGCCTTGGCACCGAGAGCCGAAGAAGGACGTGACTAACTGCGATAAGCTACGGGGAGCTGTAAGTGAGCGTTATATCCGTAGATTTCCGAATGGAGCAATCCGGCCAGAGGAAAGTCTGGTCATCATATACTGAATACATAGGTATATGAGGGGAACCGCCTGAACTGAAACATCTAAGTAGGGCGAGGAAGAGAAATCAACTGAGATTCCGTAAGTAGTGGCGAGCGAACACGGAAGAGGCCAAACCTAGAGTAGAAATACTTTAGGGGTTCGGACAGTATAATGAATTGTCAAGATTTAGCCGAATGTCATGGGAAGGGCAATCAAAGATGGTGAAAATCCAGTAGGCGAAAAGTTAAGACATCAGACTGTATCCAGAGTACCGCCGGACACGTGAAACCCGGTGGGAATATGGGGGGACCATCCTCCAAGCCTAAATACTACTCGGTGACCGATAGAGAAGAAGTACTGTGAAGGAAAGGTGAAAAGCACCCCGGAAGGGGAGTGAAAGAGAACCTGAAACCTTGTGTTTACAAGCACCGAAAGTTCATCAACGAACGATCGGGTACCTTTTGTAGAATGGTCCGGCGAGTGAATGTAACTGGCAAGGTTAAGCACTTAAGGTGTGAAGCCGTAGCGAGAGCGAGTCTGAAAAGGGCGCATGAAGTCAGTTGTATTCGACCCGAAACCGGGTGACCTACCCATGTCCAGGCTGAAGTGCAGGTAAAACTTCATGGAGGGCCGAACCGACTCCCGTTGAAATGGTAGCGGATGAGGTGTGGGTAGCGGAGAAATTCCAATCGAACCCGGAGATAGCTGGTTCTCTCCGAAATAGCTTTAGGGCTAGCCTTGGAATAGATTACTGGAGGTAAAGCACTGAATTGGCTAGGGGCCGAGAGGTTACTGAACCTTATCAAACTAAGAATGCCAGATAATCGTTTTCCAGGAGTCAGACAGTGGGAGATAAGTTTCATTGTCAAAAGGGAAACAGCCCAGACCTACAGCTAAGGTCCCAAAGTATAGTTAAGTGGAAAAGGATGTGGAATTGCATAGACAACCAGGATGTTGGCTTAGAAGCAGCCACTCATTAAAAGAGTGCGTAATAGCTCACTGGTCGAGTGACTCTGCGCGGAAAATATAACGGGGCTAAGCGTAACACCGAAGCTTGGGCTGCACAGCAATGTGCGGGGTAGGGGAGCGTCGAATATGGGGTGAAGTCGCAGCGGAAGCAGCGGTGGACTGTATTCGAGTGAGAATGCCGGA
>ERZ791746.1041-NODE-1041-length-20607-cov-4.237155_pt1 | contig 20607 bp, 14 predicted proteins | sample MGYA00510038_ERZ791746 | MGnify/ENA primary metagenome ERZ791746 (study PRJEB30046, sample SAMN00792018) | human gut metagenome | study: EMG produced TPA metagenomics assembly of the A metagenome-wide association study of gut microbiota in type 2...
CCGATGGCGGCCCCGGCGCTGGACGATCTGCTGGAGCATCTCGATGCGGGCTTTTCGGAGACGCTGCTGCGGCTCATCGACCGCAGCGGGAAAAAGGACTCTGAGGTCTATAAAAAGGCCAACGTGGACCGCAAGCTGTTCTCGAAGATCCGGAATAACTCGAACTACAAGCCCTCGAAGCCGACGGCGCTCGCCTTTGCCATTGCGCTGGAGCTGGATCTGGCGGAGACGAAGGACCTGCTTGCCCGCGCGGGCTATGCCCTCAGTGCCAGCAGCAAATTCGACGTCATTGTTGAGTATTTTATCAGACAGAGAAACTACGATATTTTTGCGATCAACGAAGCGCTGTTCGCCTTTGACCAGAGCCTGTTGGGGGCGTGATCTGGCAGCGATGCCGTATAAGGGAGGAAGACGATGGACATTCAACGTGCAAAAGAGCTGCTGACGGCTTTGGCAGACGGGCTCGATCCCCTGACCGGTGAGGTCCTGCCGAGCGACCATGTGTGCAACAAGGGCGATATCGTGCGCGCACTGCATTGCGTGCTGGAAGCATTGCCTCGTGGGCAGAAGAAGCCTCTCCCGGCGAACAATGGAAAGCCGTGGACAGAGAAAGCGGATCAGGAGCTGTGCAGCCTGTTTGACAGCGGAATGACAAAAAAAGAGCTCTGTGCGCATTTCGGCCGCACCTCCGGAGCGATCGATTCCCGTTTGGAGCGGTTGGGGAAAATTCAGAGAAAATAGCAGCGATAAAATGTCGCCCCACAGGCGACCAAACCCTCCTTCGGATGCGCTATGATAACAGCGTGATCAAACGAAGGAGGGTTTTCCCATGACAGAACTGGTTTTTATTCTGGACCGCAGCGGGTCCATGGCGGGGCTGGAGGCAGACACCATCGGCGGCTTCAACGCCATGATCGAAAAGCAGAAGCGCGAGCCGGGCCCAGCGCTCGTCTCCACGGTGCTCTTTTCCAATGAGAGCGAGGTCATCCACGACCGGCTGCCACTCGACCGCGTGCCGCCCATGACGGAGCGGGAGTATTTCCCCCGCGGCTGCACGGCGCTGCTCGACGCCGTCGGCGGGGCCATCCACCACATCGGAAACGTCCACAAATACGCCCGCCGCGAGGACGTGCCGGAGCGGACGCTGTTCGTCATCACAACGGACGGACTGGAGAACGCCAGCCGGCGCTATGATTATGCGGCGGTGCGTCGGATGATCGGCTGGGAGTTTCTGTTCCTCGGCGCGAACATCGACGCAGCACGGGAGGCGGCGCGCTTCGGTATCCGGCCCGACCGGGCGGTAAACTATCGGTGCGACCGGGCAGGTACGGCGCTGAACTATGAGGTCATCGGCGATGCCGTGTGCAGCGTCCGCGCCTGCGAGCCGCTGACGGCGGACTGGAAGAGAAGGATCGAGGCGGATCGCCGGGAGCGGGGATAAGCTCCGCGTATCCGCACATGAATCGACGACTTTCCGATGTACGATGACTCAGTCCCGGACTCCCGCCAGTGCCAGAAATTTTTTATCTGTCTGAATGCTCTGCGTCAAAAACTTGCCGTCCCGGAACAGCGCATAGGTCGTGACCGGCGCGGGAACGTTCTGCGCGGATTCTTTGTCCGTGATGTGGATGACCTTGAACGGGATATCGTGTTCTTTTGCCGCCTCCTGCACCCTTGGAACCCAGTAATAGGTGTAAGGGCACTGATCGGTGTAATACAGGACGAAACCGGCTTCTGCAATTGCCGGATGCTTTGCGCATTCCCGGAACCTCGGCGGTTCCGCATTGGGCACAAGCGGCAAAACCATCAGATCGATCCCGCAGTCGGAGATGTCTGCAACCCGGAATCCCTTGTGGGCAAGGAATTTCGGGTCAGCGAGGAATTCCCGTTTCCGGCCCTCGGCGCACAGAATACAGATCCCGTTTTTCCCATGCGCCCTGGCATCGCGGATGCACTCCTCCAGCAGATCGTTGGAGTATCCGTGGCCCTTCATGGAGCCGGATACCCACAGACAGTTGATATAGAGCCAGCCGTCAGCCATAATTGGCACCCATGCGTTTTCTGCCGGGATGTATTCGATAAAGCATTTGCCCCGTTCCTCACTGCGGTAAAAAACAAGCCCCTCCTCAAAGCGCTGCCTGAGCCATTCCTTTTTCGCAATGCTCTGCTTGCCGGACATGGCGCAGCAGATATGTTCCCTGTCAATATTTTCCTTTGTGATCCGAATATAGTTCATCTGTGATTCCTCCTTTGATCCGGGAAAAGCACGGTCTGTGCCTTTAAGCCATAGCGGCGCAGCTTAGCCTTGTATTTCAGAAAAGCTCGCATGGTATTTTCCTGCAGACAGCATCCAAATCCCGGCATACATGAATCATGCAAATGCATGTACTACCATGTCCTCTCTGCATTTTCCCTGTTTAGGGCAGCACTGTATAATTCTGCGAGAGCATTTTGTGAGAGATTTTTTGCCAAGACAAGGTTTGAAAAGTGCAGAAATACTTTGTGTCTTTCAAACATTTCGAAAGTATCCCTTGTGTGTGATTGCATTGCACACAAGGGATACTTTTTACCGGATTTTAAGTAGTTGAAGATTTGCAATTCTCTACGATGCTGTTTAGTGCATCCAGCAAAGGAATGAATCCTTGAAAATCAATAGATTGATAGTTGGTGAGAACATACTCGGAAAAAATTTCTTTGCCATAGTGCTTGTCTTTATTTGGTTTATCTTTGCGCGAGAAAGTTTTTCCATCCAGCGTGAGTCCTAATAAATCAGGTGCAAACAAATCTTCAATCTCGCATTCCGCTTTTCCCGCTGTCAAAGGAGTGATGAGCAAGAATAGTGTGGAATCTGGCAACAGTCTGAGCTGCAAATTATTTTTCAATTCTTGCTTTTGCAATTCGGTAATTCCAGCATCTTCATTTAAAAATGCCTTTAGAGGTTTTTTGCTTTCTATCTCGTTATCATAGAGGAGTATTACAGGCGATAATTGTCTGCGGCCAGTTATTCTTTGGAAGTAAGAGAAATAATCTTTAGCTCCTTTTTTCCCGGTGAAATAACGATACAGAACTTTCATGGCATCGCCACCATCTAAACTCATACCGAAGAAGTACTTCCAACGCTTGGAACGCTGAAAAAATTTGATTTTAAATATAAACCTGCCCGTATCGTCTTTTTCGATTAAAGAAGGGTATTGAGTATAAAGCTTCATAAGTGCAGCTTTTAGATAGCGAACATCAGTTTTACCTTCCGTCACGATAAGAGGGACTTCGTGTGCGTAGAAGTTCTTGTAAAACATGAAAGCACGGTACTGGAGTTCCCGACCATTTAAATGATATGCGTCGTGTTTTGATTCATCGAGTCTGTTATTATACAGGTCAATTTGGTCAATAAACGAAAATCTCCCTTCCAACTGCCTTATGTTGGCAGGCGCACCATCAATTAAAAATTCTCCTGTAGTATAAAGCTGGTGTGCCATTGCTTTTGTAGTTCTTACATAGGTGTGATTGACACTGATTTTCTTGTTTACAACAAGTCCGGTTACCTCTTGCCTTGAGTCTCTATATATTAATCTTGTTTTTTTCTTGTTAACTGTGAAACCAGCCTTTAAGATTAGCGCAGTAGTTTCCTTAACGAAGTCTTCATAACTATCAAGAAAGACTCGATTATTGGTTGAGAACGTCAAATCATCAGCATAGCGAGTATAGTCCAGTCTATATTTCTTTGCGATTTTGAGTAGGTGCATATCAAGTACCTGACAAATCAAATTTGAAATGATAGGCGAACTCGGGGCACCTTGCGGAAGACGGCCGTTGTAACAAGCGATTTGTGCGATGATAATGGAAACCTCTCGCGGCAGTAAAAAGTCCTTGTTTTTCTCAAAATATCCACAGACTCTCCCAAAATGGAAAGAATCAAAGAAACATTCCAAATCCATGTTTAGAATAAAGCGTTTATTTCTGTGAACTTTCGCGTTTGTAACAATACCTTTTCCTTTTTCGAATGCATGGGAAATATTGGGCTTGGTGCCTGCCGAAGTCCATATGCTTTTCTGATGCTCCCACAGCGCATTCGCAAGTTTGACTTGTAAGCTTTTTAGGTCACCAGATGGGGCGCAAATTTTTCTTTTATCTCCATTCTTCTTGGGGATCTCAAAAGTTTTATAATAACTATCAGGTTTCTTGACATATAAAATGTGGGTCAGTTTATTGCGAGGAATTCTGAGAAAATCGGCGAAGTCATTTCTCGTTTTTATTTCACTGAAGTTCCCCATGATATTTCTCCTAAAAAAGGTGAGCGCGTGGCAACTCATTACGCTGGATAAACACGAGTGACATCAACATCACAAGAGTTTACAAATGTGTACAAAGATGGATAACAGCAAATACGCCCACCATTTTAGTCAATGCTTGCGAAACGCAAGCCCAAAATCTTGCCACGCGCTCAGGTTTGCAGAAAAATCTGCAAACTAATTATATGATTTTTAGACATTTTTTTCAACCTGCATTCTACAATATACCCGTAAATTTTGCGCCGCAATAAACAAAGAATAAGAAAAATCCCTCTGAAATCAACGATTTCAGAGGGATTTTGGTCCGGGCGACAGGATTCGAACCTGCGGCATCCTGCTCCCAAACTTATCGAGAACACTTTTTCTACTCGTTTATAGCGGTTTTTAGCCATTTCCTATTTGTTTTACTTACTCTTTGACGCTCTTATCTCCGCTATTCCCGAGTGTTCCGGAGCCGTATGTGGTAATCTATGTGGTCAAAAACGCTTCCCGCCCGGTTTTCGGTGAAGATTCACCGGTGCCGGATGGGAAGCGTTTTGTGTTTCAGGGCGTCTGCATTGTAACTCTGAGGAGGCTGTTATGCAAGAGGTTTCTGCGAGGGTGGCAGCTCAGCAGTTGCAGCGCTATAGACAAAGAATACTATCACGCATTTGCTCTCTAAAGGTGAAACTCGCTTTCCCTCAATAACTATCGCATTCCCGTAATTTGAGGGACATTTTAAGGGAAAGTATATTGAAATACGAGAATGCGCTTGTTCATGTGAGCGTTGGTTTTTACACTGCCTTACCCCCAAAAATACTGTTTCATATCTGAGACACCGCCATCCTTATCGCAGAACCATTCGTAATCGGTGAGACAGTTCCGGCAGTGAGCAATCACATCGAACCCGCCGGGTGAATGCTGGTTATCGGCAATGCTCATGACCTCCAAGGGCTTCCCGCAGGCTGGGCAGGGTCTAATCTTCCTCGCCTTACGAGTGGCACGCTCTCTCTGCTCTGTTTCAAGTGCATCTAAAAGACCCTGCCAAAGATTTGGATTCAGTTCATGCTCTGCATAGTCTTCAAGGTGCCGCCGGATATCGTCGGCAGCCAGTACGAGAAACTTATCATCCAGAATCCGGATGTGATGCTTAATATAATTGGAAATCACCACAGGCATACAAGTATTCCTGCCCATCGCATACCGCATTGCCGACAGCAGGATCAAGCGAAAGTCAGAGTCGCAGATCAGGGCGAGCGAGTCCTGGGGGAACAGCAGAAACTCCTTGCCATTGTTCATGAATACGCGCAGCGGCCGCCGTTCTTCCGTTACCAGGTTCAGTAAACTGTTAGCTTGATCTTTCAGCTCATCAACGGTAATCGATTCGTAGTCCTGAAACGGGTTTACTTCATAATTCATCATTTGACCTCCAATCAGTTTGTCCTCGTTATGAGGTGTTGGCATTGTAGCTCTGACTGCCCGGAGGTTCAAGCGTTTCTTTCGCGGCTTGAAAAGAAATTGAATAGAGTCGGAATTCGTGCGGATTTATCATTTTCTTGCTTTTCCTGCCCAAATGTGCTATCATTATAAACAACGCTGTCAAGTGTTGGAATAGGCCTTGGCAGTATGGCTGCAATAGACCGAATGCTCTGCCAAGCGGCAGAGCATTTTTTGTATATCGGTACGGAGGAGATATTTATGTCTGTGAGTTATAAAAAACTCTGGAAGCTGCTCATCGATAAGGACATGAAGAAAAAGGACCTGTGTGAAAAGGCAGGTATTAGCCCAGCATCCGTCACCAAGATGGGGCGGAACGGACATGTTACCACGGAGATACTCGTGAAGATTTGCGCTGCGCTGGATTGTAGAATCGAGGATATTGTGGAGATCGTGCCGGATAAAAAGTAATCTTTGGCGCTTGCTGGTGATATTGGAACTAAATCATTACAAAGCTCTAATTATTGAGGTGGGTAAATGCAAATCATCGATAATATCAATCATATCGTCAAGAACGACCTGCAAGAAAGCATTCGGACAGGGAGTAAACTATCTATCGCTGCGGCATGCTTTTCGATTTATGCATACCAAGAGTTGAAGAAGCAGCTTGAAAGCATCGATGAGCTGCGTTTCATTTTTACCTCCCCAACTTTTGTAACTGAAAAAACACCTAAAGCACAGCGGGAATTCTACATTCCCCGCATTTCAAGAGAACGTAGTTTATATGGCACAGAGTTTGAAGTAAAACTCCGCAATGAGCTGACACAAAAGGCGGTTGCAAAAGAATGCGCAGACTGGATCAGGCGCAAAGCCATTTTTAAGTCGAATGTCACGCAGGAGCAGATGATGGGCTTTATGACAGTCGATGAAAGTACCTATATGCCGATCAACGGTTTTACTACTGTTGACCTCGGCTGTGAGCGCGGCAACAACGCTTATTATCCGGTACAGAAAACCGAAAGCTATGAGAATGCCAATTATTTTCTCAAACTTTTTGAACAACTTTGGAATGATAAAAATAGACTACAAGAAGTTACAGACGTTGTGATTGAAAACATTTCTGCTGCATACCGCGAAAACGCACCTGAATACATCTATTCTGTTGCGCTTTATAATATTTTCAACGAATTTCTTGATGATATATCTGAAGACGAATTGCCTAACGAGGCAACGGGTTTTAAGGAAAGTAAAATCTGGGGGATGCTTTATAACTTCCAGCGCGACGCAGTTCTTGCCATCATCAGCAAACTTGAGAAATTCAACGGCTGTATTCTGGCAGACAGCGTTGGTCTCGGCAAGACATTTACTGCGCTTGCAGTGATCAAGTATTATGAGAACCGCAACAAATCTGTACTTGTCCTTTGCCCGAAAAAGCTCTCTGAGAACTGGAATACATACAAGGGCAACTATATCAACAATCCCATTGCAGCAGACCGGTTGAGGTACGACATCCTCTATCATACGGATCTTTCCCGCGAGCATGGACAGTCGAACGGAATTGATCTTGACCGCTTGAATTGGGGCAACTATGACCTTGTTGTCATTGATGAGAGCCACAACTTCCGTAACGGCGGTGAGGTGTCCGGTGAGGATGCAAAGGAAAACCGTTATCTGAAACTACTCAATAAAGTAGTTCGTGCCGGTGTAAAAACGAAGGTACTTATGCTCTCGGCAACGCCAGTCAACAACAAGTTTATCGATCTCAAAAATCAGCTTGCACTTGCCTATGAGGGTGATGCCTCACAGATGAGCAAAAAGCTCGACACAACCAAAAGCATTGATGAAATTTTCCGTCAGGCACAGAAGGCCTTCAACGCATGGAGCAAGCTCCCTGCCGAAGAACGCACGACGGACGAACTTCTTCGGACGCTGGATTTTGATTTCTTTGAATTGCTGGACAGCGTGACGATTGCGCGTTCAAGAAAGCACATCGAAAAGTATTACAATACTTCTGACATCGGCAAATTCCCGGAACGTCTGCCGCCGATTTCTCTACGTCCCTGCTTGACCGATTTGAATGATGCGATCAACTATAACGATATTTACAATCTGCTTATGTCGTTGAGCCTGACGATCTATACGCCGTCGAATTATATCATGCCGTCGAAACTGGCAAAGTACATCGACATGACGCATCACAAGGGAAACAGCCTGACCCAGCAAGGACGTGAAGAAGGCATTCGCCGTCTTATGAGTATCAACCTTCTCAAGCGGCTGGAAAGCTCCGTTGCTTCTTTCCGTCTGACGATTGACCGCATTAAGAAGCTGATTGACGATACGATTGACTCCATTCAGAGCTATCAGTCCGGTGACTGTGTGCTGAATTTGACAGAGATTTCCGGCGCAGAAGATTTTGATTACGATGACCAGAACACCGACTTCTTCTCCGTCGGCAAGAAAGTCAAAATTGACCTTGCTGATATGGACTATGTTTCATGGATGCGCGAGCTGGAAAAGGATGCGGAGAATCTGGAACTCCTGTCCCTCATGATTGCCGACATCACGCCGGAGCATGACACGAAGCTGCAAACGCTGTTCGACTTGATTCGGAAGAAAATCGAGCATCCGATCAATCCTGGCAATAAGAAGATCATTATTTTCACGGCATTCTCTGATACCGCAGACTATCTCTTTGCAAACGTCAGCAGATTTGCGAAAGAGAATTTCGGGCTGGAAACGGCAGAGATCACCGGCACAGTTGACGGTAAGACTACCATTCCAAAGCTCCGGGCAGACCTCAACACGGTTCTAACCTGTTTCTCACCCGTTTCCAAAGGAAAGTCGGTACTCCTGCCCGGAAGTACCGATGAGCTTGATATTCTGATTGCAACCGACTGTATTTCCGAAGGTCAGAACTTGCAGGATTGCGACTATCTCATCAACTACGACATTCATTGGAACCCTGTCCGCATTATCCAGCGGTTCGGACGAATTGACCGTATCGGAAGCAGAAACGACCATATCCAGCTCGTAAACTTCTGGCCGGATATGGACCTCGACGAGTATATCAACCTGAAAAGCCGTGTGGAAACCCGCATGAAGATTTCGGTCATGACCTCTACCGGCGACGATGACCTGATCAATGCCGAGGAAAAGGGCGATCTTGAATACCGCCGCGCACAGCTCAAGCGGCTACAAGAGGAAGTCGTGGACATTGAGGACATGACCAGCGGCATTTCCATCATGGATTTGGGACTCAATGAGTTCCGGCTTGATCTGCTCGAATATAGGAAGCAGCACGAGGACATTGAAACCGCACCAAAGGGTCTGCACACCGTTGTCGGGCAGACGGAGGATTCTCCTGCCGGTGTGATTTTCGTTCTCAGAAATATCAATGACAGCGTGAACATTGACAACCGGAACCGCATTCACCCCTTCTACATGGTTTACATCAGCGAAGAGGGCGAAATTGTCTGCGATTACCTGAACCCGAAGAAATTGCTTGACACGATGCGTCTGCTCTGCCGTGGCAAGGGTGAGCCTTGTGCGGAGCTTTGTAAGCGATTCAATGAGGAAACGGATGACGGACGCAAAATGGGCGAAATCTCTGAGCTACTGAGTGAGGCGATCAATTCCATCATTGACGCAAAAGAAGAAAACGATATTGACAGTCTGTTCAAGAGCGGCGGCACATCTGCGCTGCTCAGTGCAGTTTCGGGACTGGATGATTTTGAGCTGATTTGCTTCTTGGTCGTGAAATAAGGAGGGCTTACGATGCCTGGATTTCCTGCATCTACGGAGTTTGGCAAAAGAATACCAAAGCAGAAATTCTATGAGAAACTTGATGTTTCTCCTGCCTTACACCGTATGTTTGTTGATCAGATCAAGTTGGTCTACTGGAGAAATAAGCTGGCAGCGTCTACGCTGAATATCGCGCCGGGCGAAGCCGTGACCGAGATTGAAGTGTTCGAGGTGCGGCTGAACGATCCGCAGCTTGATGAAGCTGTGCTAAAACAAATCGACAAGGAAATCCCGTACCACATTCTCTTCATTCTGACCTGTGACGGCAAGGCTCAGGCGTGGATCGGCTACAAGGAGGCTGCCGCGTCCGGCAGCAACGCCTTCAAGGTAGGACGCTATTATCACACCGACTGGATGCCGGAGGATGAGCTGCATCTCAGCATCGACGGTCTGAATATGGATGCCGTCTATGAAAGCCTCGTTCGCCAGATTGCCGGGGACAAGCTGCAAACAGATTCCGGCGAGAGCCTGAAAGAATCTGTTAAGCGTGATGAAAAGAAGAAGCAGCTTGAAAAGCAGATTTCTACGCTGGAAAACAAGATGAAGAAAGAGAAGCAGCTTAACCGGCGGATGGAAATGAACGCGGAGTTGAAGAAATTGAGAAAGGAGCTAGACTTATATGTTGTTTGCAGAACGGAACGGATTTGAAGCACCACAGGTTATCCAAATAAACACGATCAATTCGACATTGCGCAATAGATTATACAATGCTTTTCGCTATTTCATAGACCGAACTAAATATAGTGAAGCCGCCTACTTTTCTATTATAGATTGTCTGGGTTACGTAGATAATGGCCAGGCTGCAAATAGAGAATGTGTTCTTAAGCGTTTCTTGTTTTCAGGTGAACACGGTGGGAAATGGTATACTCCGTATACTATTATTGAACTCTATATGAGGCACCTACAGCAATTTGACGAAGATAAGGAATGGGTGCTCCAAATAACCGAGGCGTTTAATAGAATATGTGAAGAAGAACGTTCCGGTTACAGACTCGTAGATGGCCAATTTGTTCCGATTACAAATAGCGGCGAGTTGGAGGCTGTTCAAAGCGCGGTGATTGTCCCATATGAGCCTGTAAAAAAGCAAATAGAGAAGGCCATTGGGAGCTTTTCGAATAAGGATAAACCCGATTACGAAAATACAATCAAGGATGCAATTAGTGCAGTAGAATCAATGTGCTGTATAATTACAGGATTAGACGGACGAAACGCTACGCTTGGCAATGCACTCGAAAAACTTGAAGCGAGCGGTGTTAGGATTCATGATGCAATGAAGGAAGCTTTCAAAAAGCTATATCACTATTCCTCGAATGAAGGCGGTATACGTCACGGAGCAACCACATTTCCGGGAGCGACTGAAGAGGATGCACGATTTATGCTTGTAGCTTGCTCTGCTTTCGTGAATTACCTGATTACTAAATATGAAAGGATAAAAGTGGAGGACACCACCAATGAATAAACTACGCATGGAATCGCCGGATATGACGGCGCAGAACATAGACCGCATTGCTGCCCTGTTTCCAAACTGCATCACGGAGATGCTGGATGAGGAACACAGCACGCCGGAGAAGAAGGTGTACAAGCGGGCGGTAAACTTTGAGCTGCTGAAACAGATGCTCTCGCCGGACGTGGTGGACGGGGACGAGGCATACGAGTTTACATGGGTCGGCAAGAAGGCGGCTATCGTGGAAGCCAACAAGCCGATTCGCAAGACGCTGCGCCCCTGCGTGGCAGAGAGCAAAGACTGGGACAATACCGAAAACCTCTACATCGAGGGCGACAATCTGGAAGTCCTCAAGCTGTTGCAGGAAAGCTATCTTGGTAAGGTCAAGATGATCTATATCGACCCGCCGTACAACACCGGCAACGACTTCATCTATGCCGACGATTTCATGCGCTCGCAGGAAGAAGAAAACGCGCAGATGGGAATGTACGACGAGGACGAGAACCGCCTGTTCAAGAATACCGACACCAACGGGAGGTTTCATTCCGACTGGTGCAGCATGATTTATTCCCGGCTGATGCTGGCGAGGAATCTGCTGACGGATGATGGGGTTATCTTTATCAGTATTGATGACAATGAAATTGATAACTTGCGGAAAGTGTGTGACGAAGTTTTTGGAGAAGATAATCTTGTAAACTGCTTTGTTTGGAATTGTTCTACTGCGGGAGGAATCAGGCCAAAGTTTGCAAGTAAAACTCATGAATACATTGTTTGCTACGCAAAAAATAAAGATAACTTATCTATGTTTTTTGTGCCACTTTCTTCGGACGCAAAGAAAATGTATACGCAGAAAGACGAAAAAGGACTGTATCGAGATAAAGATTTCATTTTCAAAAATAAATCTACTAATATCAATCAGAAGTATCCAATTGAATGTCCAGATGGAGAAAAAGTACACCCAAAAGAGGGATATATTTATCGATTTATCCGTACACGTTTTGACGAAGCTTTAGCCGAGGGTTTAGTTACATTCAAACGAACGAATTCTGGACCACTTGTAACAGAAAGCGGTGCTCAAGCCCATTGGAACATTTATATAAAGAAATATCTCGGTGATGCAATGGGTGCGCCCTCGACGTTAATTCCTAAAGAAATGATGAGCATTTACAATGTAGGTACTCAGTGTGTGCAAAATCTTTTTGATGATAAACGGGTATTTGAAAATGTAAAGCCGGTTGATGTTATTACCTATTTAATCAACATGACCTCGGATGATGACTCTGTTATCCTCGATTTCTTCTCTGGCTCCGCCACCACCGCCCATGCCGTCATGCAGCTCAACGCTGAGGATGGCGGACACCGTAAATTCATTATGGTACAGCTTTCCGAAAAATGCGATGAAACAAGCGAAGCCTATAAAGCAGGTTACAAGACCATCTGTGAAATCGGCAAGGAGCGCATTCGCCGCGCCGGGGATAAGATCAAGTCCGAAAGCCCCATGACCACGCAAGACCTCGACATCGGTTTCCGTGTTCTCAAACTGGACGATACCAACATGAAGGATGTCTACTATGCGCCGGATGACTACGATCAGGGGATGCTCGCGGGGCTGGAATCCAACATCAAGGATGACCGCACCGACCTCGACCTGCTGTTCGGCTGCCTGATTGACTGGGGGCTGCCGCTGTCCCTGCCGTACAAGTCCGAGCAGTTGGGCGGCTGCACCGTCCATACCTACAACGACGGCGACCTGATCGCCTGCTTTGATGCGAATATTCCTGAAAGTGTGGTCAAGGAGATCGCACAGCGCAAGCCGCTCCGCGCCGTCTTCCGCGATTCCGGCTTTGCATCCAGCCCGGAGAAGATCAACGTGTTCGAAATTTTCAAGCTCTATATGCCAGAGGATGCAAATGACATTTCCAAGCGCGTGAGGGTGATCTGATGAAAAATGCAGATTTCCGAAACGGTGCTTCGGATTTTCAAACGGAAAATCGCAGTCGAAATGGAGCAATTCCGTTGCGAGGGGGTGCAGAGATGAACGATAACGAGATACACGCGGCAATTCAAAGTGATTTTTTGAAGAATGTCTCCGATGTTCTTCTGCGGGCGCAGAAAAACGCCAAAACCGCCGTCAATCTCTCTATGGTCTACGCCTATTTTGAGATAGGCAGAATGATTGTGGAGGAAGAACAGCATGGTGAAAATCGCGCAGCTTATGGCAAGCAGCTTTTGAAGGAGCTTTCGGCATATCTGACAAGCCGGTTTGGAAAGGGCTATTCCGCTGAGAATCTGAAACTCATGCGGCGATTCTACTCCATCTATTCGCATGATCAAATTGGGGAAACAGCGTTTACCCAATTTGAGAATCTTCCGGCAGTCAGCACGGGCAGAAAATTTTTCCTGAGCTGGTCGCACTATTTGAAGCTCATGCGGATCGAAAACATTGACGAACGGCACTTTTATGAAATTGAGTCTGTCAAAAACGATTGGAGCCTCAGTGAGCTGAAACGTCAATATAACAGTTCCCTTTATGAACGCCTTGCCCTCAGCACAGATAAAGACAAGGTTTACCGGCTGGCTCTTGAAGGGCAGAAGGTCGAGATGCCGAAAGACGCAGTAAAAGATCCGTATGTCCTTGAGTTTTTGGGACTGAAAGAACTTCCGGAATACTCAGAAAGTGAGCTGGAAAGCAGAATCATCGACCACTTGCAGCAGTTCCTTTTGGAACTTGGCACTGGTTTTGCATTTATCGGGCGTCAGGTGCGCTTCACTTTTGATGAAGAACACTTCATGGTCGACCTGGTTTTTTACAACCGCCTGCTGCGCTGCTTTGTTCTGCTTGATTTGAAAATTGGTGAACTCAAGCATCAGGACATTGGACAAATGCAGATGTACGTCAATTACTATGACCGCAAGGTGAAACTGGCGGACGAAAATAAAACGATAGGAATTATTCTCTGCCGCGACAAAAATAACGCAGTTGTTGAAATGACGCTGCCGGAGGATAATTCTCAGATATTTGCCAGTAAGTATGAGACAGTGCTTCCTAAGAAGGAAGACCTTCAACGGCTTCTGGAAGAGCAGATCGTAGCAGAGGACGGAGGTGAAGACGATTGAAGCTGCAATTCAAACATCAAAAATTTCAAGCGGATGCGGCAAAAGCGGTCGTTGACGTCTTTGCCGGGCAGCCCTACCTCACGCCTACCTACATGATGGACAGAGGCTACGGTCAGCAGACGCTCACGGATGACACGGACTTCACCGGCTGGCGTAATGAACGTATTGTGCCGGAGCTTTCCGACAAGCTGATTCTGGAACATCTGCAAAAGGTGCAGCGTACCAATCAGATCAAGCCGTCGGATAAACTGGAAGGTCGTTATAATCTGACGATTGAAATGGAAACCGGCGTCGGCAAGACCTATACCTACATCAAGACCATGTATGAGCTGAACAAGCACTATGGTTGGAGCAAATTCATCGTGGTTGTGCCGAGCATCGCCATCCGCGAGGGCGTTTATAAGTCCTTTCAGGTGACGCAGGAGCATTTTGCGGAGGAATACGGCAAGAAAATCCGGTTCTTCATCTACAATTCTGCCCAGCTCACGGAAATTGACCGCTTTGCGTCGGACAGCTCCATAAATGTTATGATTATCAACTCTCAGGCGTTCAATGCCAAGGGTAAGGACGCGCGGCGTATTTACATGAAGCTGGACGAGTTCCGTTCCCGTCGTCCGATTGATATTATTGCAAAAACGAACCCGATTCTGATTATCGACGAGCCGCAGTCAGTCGAGGGCAAGCAGACAAAAGAACGGCTAAAAGAGTTTTGCCCGCTGCTGACGCTGCGCTACTCCGCGACCCACAAGGCAGACAGCATTTATAACATGGTCTACCGCCTTGATGCGATGGAAGCGTACAATAAGCGGCTGGTCAAGAAGATTGCCGTTAAAGGCATCACGGAGTCCGGCAGCACAGCAACCGAAGGCTTTGTCTATCTGGAAAGCATCAATCTTTCCAAAGCAGACCCGACAGCAACCATTCAGTTTGACTACATTGGAGCAAAGGGCCTTCGCAAGAAAACCGCCACGGTCGGCATCGGCTACAATCTCTATGACAACTCCGGCGAGTCGGGCAAACTCGACGAGTACAAGGAAGGCTTTGTGGTCAAGTCTATCGACGGACGCGATAACTCCGTAGAGTTCCTGAACGGCGTTAAAATCTTTGCCGGTGATGTGATCGGCAAGGTCAGCGAAGATCAGCTTCGCCGCATTCAGATCCGCGAAACGATTCTTTCTCACTTGGAGCGGGAGCGTCAGCTTTTCCATAAGGGCATCAAGGTTCTGTCGCTGTTCTTCATCGACGAGGTTGCAAAGTACAAGCAGTACGACGAGGCTGGGCATCCGTTTAACGGCATCTATGCCGATATGTTTGAGGAAGAGTACAACGACATTCTCAGCTCCATGCAGCGGGAAATCGGAGACGAGGACTACATCCGGTATCTGGACGCAATTTCCGCCCATGACACCCACGCCGGTTACTTTTCCGTTGACAAAAAGGGCAAGATGACCGACAGCAAGCTTTCCGACAAGAAGGAAGGCACATCCGATGATATTGACGCCTATGACCTGATCATGAAGAACAAGGAACTGCTTCTGGATCGTGATCCGAAAAAATCCCCTGTGCGTTTCATTTTCTCGCACTCCGCGCTGCGTGAAGGCTGGGACAACCCGAATGTGTTCCAGATTTGCACACTGAAACAAAGCAGCAGTGAGGTTCGCAAACGGCAAGAGGTCGGTCGTGGTCTGCGCCTGTGTGTCAATCAGGACGGCGAACGCATGGACGCCAACGTGCTTGGAAATGATGTGCAGTCCATCAATGTTCTGACCGTCATCGCCAGTGAGAGCTATGACAGCTTCGCAAAGGGCTTGCAGACTGAGCTTGCCGATGCGGTTGCAGGACGCCCTGTGGCGGTTACTGCCGACCTCTTCAAGGGCAAGGTCATTGTGGATGCCAGAGGCAACGAACAGGTTGTGGATGGCGATATTGCTCAGGCAATCTTTGAGGATTTGATCTCCAACGGATATGTCAAGCGCGGTGTACTGACTGACAAATATTATGCCGACAAAGCAAACGGCGCGATTCAGGTTGCGGAGGAAGTGGCGGACAGCCGCGATTCTGTGATCAATATTCTTGATTCCGTCTATGACAGCCGCGCTATGCAGCCGGAGAATGCCCGCGACAAGAACGTTGAGCTGCAAGTTGATCCCGACAAGCTCGCCATGCCGGAGTTCAAAGCGCTCTGGAAGCGCATCAGTCCGAAATCCGTGTATGTGGTGGACTTTGATACGGATGAACTTGTGAAGAAAGCCATCACATCGCTCAACCAGAACCTTCATGTGCCGAAGATATTCTTCAAGGTTGAAACCGGTGCAATGGACGAGATTAAGTCGAAGGATTCTCTCCTTGACGGAAGCGCGTTCTCAAAATCGAAGTCGTCAACTTACGACAGTCAGAAGCAGATCCGCACCAACAGCAGCGTAAAGTATGACTTGGTTGGCAAACTCGTTGGCGAAACAGGCTTGACGCGCAAGGCGGTTGTTGCGATTCTGACCGGTATTGAGAAGGCTGTTTTTGAGCAATTCAAGTTCAATCCGGAAGAGTTCATCATCAAAGCGGCAGCTTTAATCAATGATGAAAAGGCGACTGCAATTATTCAGCACATTACCTACGATGTACTGGATGAGCATTACGACACGGACATCTTTACCGAACCGACCATCAAGGGTAAGCTTGGAACGAACGCGATGAAAGCGCAGCGGCATCTATACGATCATATCGTGTATGATTCCACAAACGAGCGTGATTTTGCTGCCGATTTGGACACCAACACAGATGTTGCAGTTTATGTGAAGCTGCCGGACAGCTTCTATATCGCAACGCCAGTAGGACACTATAATCCGGACTGGGCGATAGCTTTCTATGAAGGTACCGTCAAGCATATCTACTTTGTTGCTGAGACGAAAGGCTCTATGTCCTCCATGCAGCTCCGGCTCATTGAGGAATCCAAAATCCACTGCGCAAGAGAACATTTCAAAGCAATAAGTAACGGAAATGTGGTTTATGATGTCGTGGACAGCTATCAGACGCTTCTTGAGCGAGTGATGAAATAACTCGCAACTTATGAGTTGAGAGTTGAATTGATGGGGAGATGCCTATGGACGCACGAAAGCACTTAATCATCATAAAGGGAAAAGACCAGACGGACTCGGTCGCGAGCTTTCAGTTCCATGACGGGAAGTGCGAGGTCGTCTATACCAGTGCGCCCAATAAGTCGTACAGCTTTCAGAGCAGCAATGTGGAGATCCTACCCCTGCAAAAGAAGATCGACCCTGCGCAGGTGATTGTCACCGTAAACGGGCAAACCATCAGCGGAATTGATGAGATTCTCGACTTCGGTGGGTATTATCGTATTGTCCGCAACGGAAAGAGAGATTTTTCATTTCGTAGGAATGAAGTGCAGTTCCAGCAGAATTGCCTGACAGACGGTACAAATCAAGAAATATTCCAGTATTTCAAAGAAACTGCCGCGGCAATTAGCCTTGAGGTGGAAGGCATCAACATCCTAAGCATGCAGTACGATAAGATCAAGCAGGTCAGCGAGGATACCGTGCTGGCAAGCTATCTTGCACCGCAGAAGGAAGTCAAAGTACCACAGATGCCGGAGGCGGTGATCTATCCGTTTGGCTTGAACCGGAGTCAGAAGCTGGCGGTGGAGCGGGCGCTTTCCTCCAAAATCAGCATCATTCAGGGACCTCCGGGGACAGGAAAAACGCAGACGATTCTAAATATCATTGCCAATGTGGTTCGGAGCGGGAAGACCGTGGCGGTCGTATCCAACAATAATTCTGCAACACACAATGTGGCGGAAAAGCTGGAAAAGAAGAATGCCTCTTTTCTGACTGCGTTTCTCGGAAGCCTTGCCAACAAGCAAAAGTTCCTGGAGAATCAAACTGGCGCCTATCCGAATATGAGTGATAGGGAGATGCCCACAGAGGAACGGCAGCAGTTGGATCAAGAGACGACCGCGCTTTCCCAGGAGCTGAACGAAATGCTCAACGCCAAGAACCGCATTGCGGAAATTGAGCAGGAATTTTTGCAGCTGAATCCGGAACAGCACTATTTCGAGGAATATTACGCGACTTATAGCGACGCACCGACAGAGAGCCTGGACAAACTGTCCTCGCAGAAGATTCTTGCACTTTGGATGGAATTTGAACAGCACGCAGAACATGAGAGCCGCTTAGGCCTTTTGCAAAAACTCTCCATCATGTTCCGGTTCAATCGCAATGCACTCAAATTGTTCCTCCGTTCTCCAGAGCTTGTTATTCCCTATTTGCAAAGTCAGTTCTATTCCGTAAAGAGGCGGGAACTGGAGGCTGAAAAGCAGGAATTGAACCGCAAGCTGGAACACTACGCTTTTGACGCAAAGATGGATGAGCTTACCCAGAAGTCTCTGCGGCTGTTCCGGGCGGAACTGGCGACGCGGTATCACTGGCAAAGTGACAGACGGCGTTTTGAAAAGAACGATTTCCGCTGGAATTCCGCAGAGTTTACCAGCGAGTATCCGGTGGTGCTTAGCACGACCTATTCCATCAAAGGAACGCTGAGCATCGATCATATCTATGATTACTTGATCGTGGATGAAGCCTCACAGGTCGATCTGGCCACCGGCGTGCTGGCCTTCTCCTGCGCGCGGAATATCGTGATCGTCGGGGACTTGAAGCAGCTCCCCAATGTGCTGACAGAGGATGACATTCGCACCAGTGATGCCATTTGGCAAAAGTATTCCTTGGATGAGCGGTATCGCTTTTCTACCCACAGTTTGCTGTCCTCTGCATTGGAAATATGGCAGGACGCACCTGTTACGCTGCTGCGGGAACACTACCGTTGCCACCCCAAAATCATCAACTTCTGCAATCAGAAGTTCTACCATGGACAGCTGATCGTTATGACAAAAGACCATGATGAGCCGGATGTATTGACCATGTACCGGACGATTGCCGGTAATCACGCCCGTGGGCATCTCAACCAGCGCCAGATCGATGTCATCCAGCAGGAGGTGCTTCCGCGGCTGCATCAGCAGAATTTCCAGAGCATCGGCATTATCACGCCGTATCGGGACCAGGTGACAGCCATCCGCAAGCAGCTGGGAGATACTTACGAGGTGGACACCGTCCACAAGTTTCAGGGGCGGGAACAGGATGCCATCATTCTAACTTCGGTCGACAATGTCATCACAGATTTCGTGGATGATCCTCATATGCTGAATGTGGCGGTTTCCCGCGCGGTTCATTCGCTGGCGGTGGTCACATCGCAGGACCCACGCAATGACCAAACCAACTATGGCGACCTAACGCGGTACATCGAATATAACAATTTTGAGGTTATCCAGAGCCAGGTCTACTCCGTATTCGATATGCTCTATCAGGGCTATGCCGAGCAGCGCAGGGCATATCTGCAAAAACATAAGCGGGTATCGGAATACGATTCCGAGAATCTCATGTACTCTGTGATTCAAGAGGTGTTGTCTGAGGAGGCGTTTTCCTCTATCGGTTGTGCAGTGCATGTTTCTCTTGCGACACTGGTGAAAGACTATGAACCGCTGACAGAGGAAGAACGCCAATATGCCCGCAATCTGTTGACCCATGTGGATTTTCTGCTGTTCAATCAGATGGATAAGCAGCCCGTGCTGGCAATCGAAGTGGACGGAACTGGTTTCCATGAGGCCGGGAGTAAGCAGGCAGAGCGAGATATGAAGAAGAACTCCGTTTTGGAGAAGTGCGCTGTTCCGTTCCTGCGCCTCCGTACAGACGGCAGTGGAGAAAAAGAAAAAATCCGGACTGCACTAAAGGGAGAATGATTATGCCGAGAATTATCAGAAACGCAATCAGATGCAAGAAATGTGGAGATATCATCGAAAGCAAAACTGTCCATGATTTCAAGTTTTGCAGCTGCGGCTCGTGCGCCGTGGATGGTGGCCACGACTACCTTCGCAGATGCGGAAATCGTGAGGATTGGGAAGAACTGTCCAAAGCGGAAAAAGTGGAAGACAACGGTGCATTGACTTGATCCTGTCTTGCGGAAATTGGTGGTGCCAGGATATCATTTATCATCATTCGCAATGCCACCACGAATTGCCCAGGGCTGGCATCGTTATAAAAAAGGCTCTCTCAGCACGGATGCAAACAAAAGTAAAAACTGCGTAGGGGTATAGCTAACCTGCGAGCCCGCACCACGAGTACCCCGCATCGCAAATAGCGGCTGAAACACAATGTTCCAGCCGCTATTTTTCTGAAAAAGTTTCAGTAGCTATTTCCGTCGAACTGTGGTATATGTTTGTGCTGCAAGGAGGCGAGCGCATGAAATACAAGCTGCTGAAAGACCTATACGATTGCTTTTGTACCCCGCCTGAACTCCAGGCTCAGAAACAGGAAATTGATGAATGCCATCAAGCACTTAGCAAGGTACTGGGCAAACTGGAGCGTCGGCTGGTGCTCCAGATCATCGACGCAAAAGACCGTATTGCGGAGGAGACCTCCATCGACAGCTTTATCTCCGGATTTCGGCTGGCGTGGCGGCTGTCCGCAGAATTGAATC
>ERZ791746.1042-NODE-1042-length-20606-cov-3.074108_pt1 | contig 20606 bp, 21 predicted proteins | sample MGYA00510038_ERZ791746 | MGnify/ENA primary metagenome ERZ791746 (study PRJEB30046, sample SAMN00792018) | human gut metagenome | study: EMG produced TPA metagenomics assembly of the A metagenome-wide association study of gut microbiota in type 2...
AGAGCGCATGATTCATAATCATGAGGTCCCCGGTTCAATCCCGGGTCCCGCTACTTGATAAGAATAAGGCATTTGAGAGGCTTCCACTCTTGGGTGCCTTTTTCTTTTATACATCAATTGGTGGCAGGTGACGCCATAGGTGACGCTAATTAACGACTTCCTAATTACCTGTTCTGATTTGACATTAAGTTATCATCGCAAAAATACGAATAATCTATCTTTTCTTGGAAAAAAAGTCTATAAAAATAGGTTTAAGAAAAAAAATAACTAGTTTTTTCACAAGAACTATCATCACTATCTAATTACTAGTCAAATTCACAGTCATCACAATCACTTTGACAAAACGGGTCATACCAAAATTCCTCATATTCTTTCTCTGATTGTTTTATTTCCTGTATCATTTTTTCTCTTTCTTTCTCATCTTTTACCCATACCCCCTCGTCAACATTTACACGCCACATCTGTTTCTCTTTCCATTTTTCCCATTTCTTCATTTTCATTTCTAAATTTTCCCTTTCCTTCGCATCTTCACAACAATCCAGTTCTATTTGAATATAGTCACTCATATCAAAATTTTGCAAATTTATATATCGATATTCATCCAAATCCTCCTTATCATAACACATATCCTCATACAAATCCTCAAAGATACTTTCTGCCTCCATACTAGTTGCCCAACCTTCATCATGTATATGTTCTTTTTTTATTTTATTACAACAAAGCTCATACTCGTAATCAATAGGAGTAAAAAGCTCTTTAAAGATATTCTCATAATCTGGATTATTATAAAATACGGCTATATTATTAACATCAAAAAAATGAGTTTCTTCTGGGTTCATTTTGGCAAAAGAAACAAATTCAGTAATCTTACCTCTAATATATGCTTCTAAAGAACATGGTGACCACTCATTTTCTTCTTTCCATTCTTCAATTAGAGACTGATTCATTTCCATATAGTTTTCTAATGGAGGCATCTGAAACATTTTCTGTCCCTCTAACCAATGATGCAATTGTTCTATCCCCAAAGAATCTCTTGCAGCAGCCATAGACAAAATATTCCCCTTTAAAATTCCCAATAATTCTTTAAACGATTTTAATGATGTAAGCCTATCCACTCTCTTATTTTTATGTTTATAATCAGCTATTATTTCCGAAATATTAGTACATTTATTCACCAAATAAGAAGATAAGCTATTAATACTCCCCATAGTATAAGATGCTTGCAACTCAGGTGTAACATAGTCAGTTAATCCGTATTTCTGAATCAGAAAATAATGTTTCAATATAAATCCAGCCAACTTATCAACTCCCACAACTTCATTAGACAACGAACAATATCTACCGATTTCTCTACTATACTCTGTTTCCTTTACTGTTTTTCTATATTCCAATGGATATCCTTCCTTATAAGTAGAATTAGCCATTTTTATAATGTAACGTACGCCAAGAAAAGATTTTTGATAGTATTTTTGTAGATATAGTCTACTACAATTCATTCGAGCATCAATAATTTCATCAATATTAAGATGATTAGCCAACTTTTCTAATGCTAATCGCGAAAAACCATTCACGTTTACTAAATAGATATTCATACGTCAGATGTTAAGTTTTACAATCCTACAAATGTAATAAAAAACAGCAAATGAATTTCTTCAAATGCTGTTCTTTAATGTTCTAAGATACCTTTTCATTATTCCATAGTTAATAAAACTGCTAAATCATAAAATTCACTAAGATTCTTCGCATAATATTCTCCCTTTGAAGTAGCCATTTTATTTGGATATGGTACTATACCAACTCGTTCTAAATCTAATCTATCTGCATCAAAGCAAGTATCAATAGTTAAGTTACCTGTTCGCAATGTTGTAGTATGAAGTTCACAAGCCTTAGACAATAACTCAAATTCATTATCGGTTAGTTCTTTTAGTAATGTGTGCCTAATCCCATTAATCATAATAGCGGCTCTTTTTCCATGTTCAATGTCACAACCATTATCTATTCTGCATTTATCATGCAGATAAGCAAACAACCTAACAACCGTAATATTTACTTCTGATGTGGCAAGTATTATTCCGTTACGTTCCACTCTTTGCCAATGTGGTAAACCATGAGTTTCCCCAAGCTCCCAATCTTTTAAAGCAAATTGTTTGATTGCTTCTATATCTAAAGAAGCTAACTCTTGCATAACCAACCTTTCTTTAAACTCTGAAAGATGCTTACTATGATTATTTTTGCTTCTATGAAACCACTTAAACATACAAAGATTGATTTAGTTGTGATAAAGATAAGAATTATTCCAGTGGATTATATGGAAAACGATTAATATTCATACTAATTATTTCTTCTGCTTGCTTCTTTATGAAATTCATATATTCTAACTTCACTGTTACAATAATATCACGCTCATAAGCCTTTTTACAGGTAGCTTTACAGAAAAAACATCTACCACCCTTGGTATTGCCTTCAATAGTATAACTATGGTCTGTAATATCTTTCTTAATAATTCTATTGCCTTGTTCTACTTCTGTATCAATCATTATATCAAACCATTCATGAAGCGAATAATCATCTTTAAAAACATCGAAGTAAGTAGCATACACATTCAAACAGATTGTACTATCTTCATTTACGAAATGATTGCCATTGCCTAAATCCGATTCTTTTCCATGTGTAAAGCTAGAGGGATATACCAAGAAATAATCAAAAGTTCTATTCCAATAAAACCTTGTATCATTATATTGGTATATCCTATTTCTGTAATCAATCAGTTTCACACCTTTTACTCCTAATACAGAATCTACCCATTGCAAATGCTTAGCTTCTGATATATCCAAAGTAGGATGATTATCATATATAGATAAGCTAGCAATAGTAGCCTGTATATTACTATCCTTTTTACTAGTACAAGATAGTAATAACATTAATAGTAGTATGTAGATAGTTACTAACTTCATAATCATGAGCTTCTTGATTCTTGTTACTTAATAAGAATAAGGTATTTGATATATTTTTATTTATGAATCTTATTTATATCAATAGTATCATATTCAGAAATACCATTATATCTTCCTTCTCTTACTTTCTGTAATCTAGCATTTATCTTTTTATACAGTCTATATGGACGAGTTGGAGTATTACTATCTGTATTTTTATCATAACCTATGATTTTTGCTTCTATCAGTTCTATTTGGTTATATTTGCTAAGTCTGTCATCACTGTTCAATATTACCTTTTTAGCTAAACCATATTTATAATAACCATCGTAGTAAACGCTTCCTGTTCTTTTATGCACTGTTATAGTTTTACCAATAGAATCAAATTCAGTATTATAATCACTGATTTTTCCTGTTGGATTAATAAATGGTGCTTCTGTCAGTTGCTTCACTTCATTATTGGTTATCTTGTAAACATCATAAGTATTGCAGTATCTTATGCCACATCTCCAGTTATTGATAATTAATTCTTCTTCTCCGTCAAAATCCACATCAGAGAAAAAGAATGGTGAGTTATGACTTAAATACTCATTTGTTGATTTAGGTAAATAGTCCAATTCTAATATCATATTATCTCTAACTTCTTGTTCGTTTACATAATAAAGAACACTGTCAGAAAAGCTTTCATTATAAATATAGAATCTATTATCTTCTTTTTCAAAGTAAAGTAAGGCATTACCCCAAATTTCTGTATTTCTTTCTTTATCATAAGTATAGTTATAAAGCAAACACATAACAGTTACATCATAGCCATTTACAGGTTGCTTGTACTTTATAAAAATACGTGGTTTAAAGTATTTAAGCTCATCATCAAACAAAGTATTATACAAAAACTTTGCACATTTCATAAAGTTAGCTGCTGCTAACGCATCTTTCATATCCTGTTCACTTGATTGTTTTTTCCTATCACAGGATAAAACAGAACATAAGAAGATTGGTAATATGCAATATAAAATTTTCCTCATTATTTTATTAGGATTATACTAGTAAAGAACTCCCAATACAAGAAACATTAATAATTAATGTATTATTCTTATATTGGGAATTTATTGCACAAACATAATCACCATTCCTTTAATGGCGTGGTATTATATACTGAATTTTCAAAGTTAGAATATGAATTAGGAAGATTATACCTATTTTCAATGACAGATAGCACAGAATTAAAATCTTCTATTTCCTGCACGGTTGGTATTTGGCTATAATTTAGTATAGCATATAGTAACTTCCTAAATTCAATTTGATACTCTTTATCTAAATTGCTCAACTGTTGAAAGTTAACAAATCCATTTGACATAGTGGGAGATAAACATTCCTGCATTTCAATAATAGAAAGATGAAGAAAAGACTGTCCCCACCTCATTAAACAATATTTATGATTATTACTCAATTCTCTTTTGTTATGAATAACAATATCAAAAATTGTTCTAAATGCTGCTTTCCGTTGTTCTAATGTTGGCATATGTATTTTATTTAAATTTACAACCAAATAGCAATATCAATACCTGTTTGAGTTTTCAAAACTCTAGCTTCATTATTTAATCTTGCTTCAAATAGTCGAAATGGAATTTCACTTCCATCATACCATTTTACAGCAATAGAGTTATATAGATTCCAGTCAGTTCTTCCATTTGGTTTTAACAATCGTTCCAATGTTCTAACCTCATTTTGTAACGCTGAAGCAATACCTTTTACCATAGGTGTAGCTTGACCATTAGAAGAAGCATATTCTTGTTCTATTTGTCCTAAACCTGTACTTATTTTTAATGCACAAGATTGAATCTCTGCTTTACTATTATTTCCAAAATTAAAGAATCCCATATCTAATTATTTTTCTGTTAGTAAATCAAAATATAAACTGCTCAAAAATTGAGTTGGCTACTTAAAAGATAGTAGCTAAAATTTGTACTGAATGTCTGATTCGTAGTTATTCCGCTTTAGGTATCTTGTTCCCTTTAGATACTATTAAAAATTAAAAGGCGTGGAAACTATTGAATATTATCATATTGAGGCTCTGGACTGCCCAAGGTTGAATAATAAACAATAGCCCACGCCAAACGATATATAGACTATCTTAACAAGATAGGTATATAACATTGACGTGAGCGTTCTTGCCTATTATCTTCAACCTTCGAAATTGTCCAGATTCCAATATGAGATAATATCTTAAACGCTCTTCGTTAACTAATATGTCCTTTCAGCCCCAACACATTAGGTATCTGAAATTGCCACAAAGTTACGAAAAGCGTTTGTAATAGCAAGAACTATTGTTTATTAAAAAGTAAGGCAATCATAAGTATTTAATAGCTCTTCTTGTCTCAACCCTAAATATCTCTTAGTAATTGATACACTAGAATGATTAAATAATTCCATTAGCTTAACAAGTGCCAACTCTGAATTATCGCTATTCATATTATACACCTGTCTACCAAATGTTTTTCTTAATGAATGGCATGAAAAGTTTTTAACCGATAGCTTGTATTTGATTTGCATTTTTTTCAATAATACATCAATACTTTGCACTCTGTAAACCGTTCCTTTCTGACTTACTAAAATAGGTGCATTTATTCCAATCGGTTGTATCTGTTTATAACAATCTGCAATGTGCCGTTTTAACTGCTGATTAATTCTGATAGTACGCTGCTTTCCTGTTTTCTTCTCTATTATCGTAAATTCATCAACATTTAAAATCTGTTTCCAATGTAAGGCAAGCATATCACTTATTCGTAGTCCCCAAAAACAACCTATTGCAATAAGTAGGGACATCTTATAATCTTCGTCTTTATAAAGAGAACGAACTAGGTTCATAGCTTCTCCCCATTGTAGATAATCGGCTGTTGTATTACTATATTTCAAGCTCATAAATATTCAATTTTATAAGTAAATAAATAAAAGTGAATATTCCACCAATACCACCAAGCAACCTATAAAGCTAACTTACTGATTTATAATGAAACATTCACTTTGTATATTAGTGACGATTATTCGCTTCTTCCACTTCCCATAAGCCAACTAAAAGTATAAGCCATACGAATGGAACACAAGCACTAATCATAGCCAATACCACCCAAAAGAGCCAAACGAGTATCTTATAATAAAACATGATTCTTTATTTTAAATAGATTAATAATTGAACGGTTTATTTCCATATTGATAATCTGTTATTGATAAACAGATTCTATCAAAGAAAGAATATCCCTTATCTGAATAGAAATACTTCCTATAAATCTCATCATTGGAATTATCCAATAAGACATCTAATTTCAGCAACCAATATTTCAATGCTTGCAACCTCTTTATATATTGGAGATTATTCTCACAATGGTAAATTGTTTCTTTCAGATATTCAATCTTTCTAACCATAGTTTCCTTCTTTCTATCCATTGTAATGCAATTAATAAAATAGGAGAATACCCATTTCTGAATATTCCCCTGTTTAATCAATCAATAAACCACTTATATTTAGTGTCTCCATGCAAAGCAGCATTTATTCCCGTTGCTATTTCGGTTGCATTTACTGCTCTATCCAAGAAGCTGTCTATATAACTGCTCTTATTTGCTCCTGTCAATAGATTGTACAATTTCCACATACTTATATCATTCCCCAAGCTCCCAAAGTTCTTATCATTGATATATGCTTTTACAACTGTATTTATCTGCGAATCAGTGATGAGCATTTTAGGAATATCTTTCTGATAACCTTGTGGCAATGATTGATAAAGTCTCATTCTCCCAAGTAATTGGCAAAATTGATGTTCTGTAAGATATGAGTTACTAAGTGTTTGCATTAAGTGTATGTGTTTGGCTGTGTCGTATTTATTGAACATCTCTAATACGGCTTGATATAAATCCCTTGTATTAGTAACTTCCAAACAACTAAGAAAACCGTCTGTTGACACACACAAGTTTGTGCAAACCTTACAAATGAAGCCTATAAATACTTTAAATCGTTCTGCTCCTTTCTTTGAATAAAGATTAGTGTGATTATAAGCACGAACACCACCAATAGTTAATATTAACTTATTCCCGTTCACCGTTTCGTAAATCGTAGGAATCTGAATAATAAAAGCACATCTTTCGTAGTAGATAGTCTTATCACTTTCGAGAAGTTGATTTGCAGGTTTGTGTATTGCTTCGGGCACTCTCCCTTTAATAATGTGACTTACACGAATATCGGGCTTATCAATACTTTCACCACTGAAAAACGTATTTGCAGCGTCATAAACAGTATCAATAAATGCAGGGTGAGGAATTGTAAGCTCATTATCTTTGGCGAATACGGGTGTAATACAATCTTCTTTCAAATGTTGCATTGTAACCTCTAGTGTATTAGCTTCCAAGAAATGAGGATTCTCTTTTTTAACTTTTGGTTGTTCTTCGATTATTACTGCTTCTTCTGCATATTCACCAAAGTTGTTTTCCCTTCTTACTTGTGGCACATTGCCAATAATTTGTAGATTTCTCATAACGAATAAAATTTTAAATGATTTATAAATTGATTACGTGGATTGAAATATATTTCGTTTCTCTCCAACTACCCTCGGGGGACGTTAGAGCTACTCTACTCACTTGTACGTAACTTTCAATTCAGTAAATCATAGGAGAAATAAGCTGATATATATTTAAGCTCCTATTTTTATAGGTAGGGGGTATTATATATAAAGTACCTATACTTTATTGCGTGCCTATGTATTACTATGCACTATAATAGAAAGGAGAGTATTATACTACTATATAAAGATACACTAAGTAGTAATATCAAAGAATGAGCATTGTTTATTTTTTTACCTTGTTTATTATGACTAACTTTGAGTATTCTTAAAAATCAAGAACTACCTGTTTGGCAATGGTTCAACTCCTTGAATTATATGTAAATCAAACAGGTCATATTTGCATTTTCCCACACTTCCATTGGGAAAATTAACTCCCATATTTAAAATTGCGAACTGCTATATCCCTTGTATTAGACAAGAATTTAGAAGTTCCACAAAAAAAGCCGCAGTTGAGCACATTTGTAAGTGTACTCGCTTGCGGCTATTTTTGTTTTTAGTTAGGTAGTAGACTAATTTATTCGTCAAAGTCTCTATAATGAGCTTATTTGTGGGCATTGACATATTTTTCAGTGTCTCATACTTCAAGTGCAGGATTAGCCTATATAACTCTTAATCTTTAAAAATCAGAACAGATACTCTGTCACCCTAAAAAATGAAGTTCATGCGCACATAAAGTTTAAATTCTTTAGTAGTAGGGGAAAATGTGTGTTATAATATATAATTAATATCAGATACTTTTTCCCCACTACCTTACTTATGTAAAGCTAAGAATGGCTTGTAATACTAATAATAACACTGCACTTTACCGTACACAGAAAAAATCACTTTTATTGCATCCTATTCTGTAAAACTGGTAGGTGTAAGGGAAAAAGTACTGTATATTAATATATTAATAAAGAACACTTTTTCTCCTTACTTGGGAATTATGATACTCCCATCATCATTTATCTCTACTATTTTATTTACTTTCTTTTTAGGTAGTTTTTTCTGCTTAGAAAAATCATTTTCTAATAAAATATTTTCAGTATGTAAAGTTAAGGGAGTAGTAATTGATACTAAATCAGCGCCAGCAAGTTTTATTATATACTTGTCATAAGTCTTTTTATCTATTCCGATTGCTTTGATTATATTTTTTCTAATCAGCTCTATATTGCCATATTGGGATAATAGAAGCAATTGGATAAAGAAGCCCTTTATCGCTGCATCCAGTTCGATTAATGTAAACTTATTGGAGATAGTGATGCACTGTTCTTCCATTGCAGGAATATGATAAATATTCCGTCTAGTTAGATAATAAAAACCATTATCCACAAAATAAGGCTTTATATCCAAGTACTCCTCAAATTTCTTATTAAAACTGCTTACTGATTTACCTCCACTTGTTCTTTTCAATTCATCTAAAGTAATTCTCACATTATACCAATCATCTCTTGAAAGAGACAAACAGAAAAATCTATAAATATATGCAGGCTTAAATCTATTTAAAATGGAATAGTTTACAGTCGCCTGATTTTTACAATTAACAGGTAAAAGCATTTTTAACAATAATAATATGTTACTTAATTTTAGAAAGTCCACCTGTCACATGGACTTTCTATTAGAATATAATATGAATTAGGCTGCCTTTCCTATAATATCATGGTTCCTTAGATATTGGCTATGCAAAGCTGAATATATTTCGTTCAATTTATCAATGGATATATTAGATATAAATGTAACGGTATCTTTATCCAAAGTCTTAACTGTTTCTATGACTTCATTAATTCCAATTGCACTTTCTACGCCTTGTGGTTTATGCTTTGATAACATAGTCATAGCATCAATCATATAACGTTCTTTGATAAACTTATCTTTGAAACCCACAATTTTCAAAGTGTCTATAATTCTATCACCAACTGATAAATCATATTCAAATTTAGTTTCAACCTCACCAACCATTGCATCATTCCAAACTTTTAGACTTAAGGTCTTCCCTTGATTATAATATTTAGTAATTACACTAATATTAGCTTTCAGCTCTTTAGCTTTTTGGAATATCTTTTGATAAAACTCATGTTGAGTAGCCAATGCCGCATTACCTGCCTTTTCCATGCCATTAAACCCTCTACTTAGTACATTATTTATCCCTCTATACTTTGCAAACTCTTGCAATGATACAAATTCCTTGATTCTAACATTTTCAACAATTAAAGCTGATTCATCTTTAACCACCCTATCAATATTGGCTTCATGATAAGTTTTCCATAGCCAATATCCATTTGCCGTATCAACAGGCACATAAACATTTGGAGTATTTTTAGGAATAACATTACCATTCAAGTCTTTCAACTCAATATCCGCTTCATAGAAAGTTTGAGCTGCCGTTACAAACAGAGCCGTTTTTTCAAATTTATCATCACCAATCAAATCTTTTCCCAATTCAACATTCACTTTAGTTACAGTCATATTATAATCGGACATTGCAATAATAATATCCTCTTTTCTTTTGCTAATAACCTCCTTTTCTTCTGTAGATTCTTCTACTTCCCAAAACTCAACTGGAATAGTAGGAGAATCAACATTACGCAATGCAACCACATAATCCTTTTCAGCCTTAGCAACATTAGTTTTAGCTGCTTTTACAATATTGGTATCTGCATCTTCATTATCAAATAGATATTGTCTTTTTTCCATTAGGATTTTGCGAGCGTTTTCCAATACTTCATTTTTTGAAAGAGTTCCTGTTTGAGTTTCCTGTTGCTTTTCCATATTATCACTATTTTTTAAAGATTCCACATTAACATTTCCATTCTCGTTTACTGTCATTGCATTAGTTGTTTCCATTGTCTCTTTCTTTTTTATTAATAACTAAGTTTTAAGTAATCATTAACTTGGCGCCTTACTGTTTTGATTACAACGCAAAGATATGGGTAATACAAAAAAAAGGAACAGATTCTAATCTGTTCCCCCAAGTAAGTCTAAAATGTTAAATACGATTAACTAATCTATTTTTATATCATGACCATAAAAATAGCTGCCCATCGTCTTAGTTTCATATCCTTCGTAATCTATAAGAAGTTTATTGTAATATTCCAACCTATTGCGATAATACATTTCATCATCTTTATTCAGAAGTATCGTATTATCATCAAAAGAATGTAGACGAAGAAAATCTAAAGTGTAAAGAAGAAGATACTTCTCATTGGTAGTAGCACCAACTGAATCATTGGGAATAATTAAACGAATTACCTTTAACAACTCCGTTACAAAAAAATAATTAAATGCTCTCTCGCTTTCTGCTTTGGGTGTATCTTTATTTATATGAAGATAATTATTATCATCAAATGGTCTATGTGTCATTTCTGCCAACATGAATACTCGCTCTATATCTCGTTTATTTGACATAGTAATAACATCTGATTTTACAACCTTTTTCGCCTTAATGGTGATATTTAATGTAGTATTTTCATTATCAATGCAATCCTTCAATAAAACACGTATTTCATTGCTCCTATCGATTGATTGGCTTTTTTCAAATATAGGGCATAACGCAACTAGAATATCTTTATCTGTAACAGAGAAGGGGCGCTGTTTCTTTTCTCCTTTTGTTCTTACTATCACTTCCAAATTATCTATATTTGCTTTAATGAAGTCCTGTACTCTTTTTGCTTCATCATTATTGGAAAGTTTCACCATATACTTCCCACTGTATTTTACAAGATGTAAAGTATAAATATAAATAATCAGTCCCCAAAAAGCTTCTTTATCAAGATTCAGTTTAGTTAAGTATTCCTGCAATTTCTCATGCTTATAAAAAGTTTCTTCCGTTACTTTAGGGGGAAGTTGTTGTAAGAAACCATTATATTTCCTACAAAATATATAATTCTCATTGGTTAGGTCAGCACAGTCACCATCGAATACCCAAAAATATCTATCCTGGTATATATTTATATATCTAAAAAGATTATCAGTTATTTTCATAACAATAATTTTAGGATAAACCCATTTTATCTTTTATATTCCTTATATCGGCGTCCATACCCTTATTTTTAATATCTTGTACTATACTTCCTAACTGGTTTAAAACTACTCTAGGTTCATGATTCTCCTGTTCTCCCAAGTACCTCATAAAACATTCAACTGTTTCAATACGATTATTCATATTTCTTTTTCCGTTTTCTGTACAATGAGGAAAAACTTGACACATATTGTTAAAAAACACTTCATCAAATATAGGTGTATCTTGTAAAACAAGCTCAAAATAATAAAAACGATTCATTACTTCGTTCAAATAATAATATCCTTTAGCTGAAATACATACATTGAAAACTTTTTCAGGCAAATTCACCCATTTTATATCTGTTAATATCTCATCTGTCTCTATCAACTCTAATTTGAGCAATAACTCTAGCTCTTTATATATTATATCTGTCTTATATCCATAATTAATAAAACAGTTAGCCAAATCACTCAGAGAGTCATATTTATTAACATTTCCACCCGATTTTAATTTATTAGATAAATATTTTAATATCCATATTTTCAAAAAATGATTAGAACTTTCATTACATGGATAAAATAAATTAGGAATGACACTTATTTCATGATTATAATACAGCTTATTATGAAGCCCAATTGATTTAACAAATTCATGAATAGGTATAGTTATTTTATGGTTATCCCTATTAAAACGGACCCTCATTATATACTCAGAAACATCTGTATAACCAGAAATTAAAAATAATTTAAATAGCCTCAACCCTTCCCGAGTATTGGGAAATGTTGAATAGTTTAGGAAATCAACAATCAATTCATTAGAATTGTCAAATAAAGAATTTTGAAGACTAAGAAAAAATTCTTTTATATTCTGAGTCTCCATTTCAATCTTATATCCTACTTGATTTACTCCTGTTACATTCCTTTCTATAACGGAAGAATCAAATTCGATTTTCTTCAAAGTGTAGCTTATTCTTTTTTGTAGCACTTCACTATACTTTGGAGCTGTCACGTGATATACATTGCTTTCAAAAGCATTAAATGGAGGTAAATTTCTCCATTTATAATAGTATCCTTCACGCAAAGAAACGAAAACCCCACAAAAAGCTCTTCTGTTCAATGAACTAGCAAAAAGAAAAGCACTTTCTTGAGTCTCCATATCAAATTGGTCAGCATTATCAATAATAACAATAAGTCTCATTTGTCTTTCTCTAACTAGATATTTAGACAGTTCCTCTAAATGAAGTTCTTTATGCTTAAATTTTTCCTCTATAAAAGAATTCAACTTATCAACATAAACAAGTTGATTTTTTTCTTTATAAACACTCCAAATTCCTCTATCATTTCTATTTATTTCATGTATATAAATACGCTTCAAGACTTTATATGTATCAAGTTCTAAAAAAGGATATTGTTCATATAATGAATTTAAAATATCCTCTGATATTTTTTCTGTATCAACATTTTTAGAATTTTTATAATACTTAATAAAGTCAACATACACATACGGATATCTATTAATAGTATCATTGGGTAGCTTATTTTTAAACAAAAAGTTTATAAAAGTAGTCTTACCTGCACCTTTTGAACCTACAATAATTACAGGTTTCGGAGGAGCCATTTTCAACGACACATTCGAAGATGTTATTTCCGCATTTATTTGTTGAGAAATACTATCATGATTTTGAGCACCTACAACTTCTGATAAAAAAGGAGGTGTATCACTAAATAATCCATTTAATTCTGCTCTATTTTTTATTGTTTCCTTATTTTCAACGAAACACTCTTTAATAAATTCAGCATCATCTTCTTTTATATCTGAAAATATTTCCCCAAAAATAGTCTCTATAATAGGAGTCAAATTAGTACTAATACTATTCCGTACAATTTCTTTCTCACGGTCTACTAATGTCTCAATAATTTTCTTAGAAAATTCTATTTCTTTATTCTGCAAAAATTTAAAACCACCATTTTCAATAATACCTTCTTTCGATAAATTGTTATAAAAAGTTATGAAATTTTCTTTTATCTCATCCAGTCCATTAAAAACTAAACATTTATTTTGTTTCCATAATGTTCCATTATGATTAATGAACTGCCCTATAATAAACTGTTTTCCATTCGTTATTATCCCATAATCAATACCTTCGTCAGATAAATAGTTTCTAATTTGCTGTATTACATCTCTATTTTCAGATAATAATGTATTAATAGAAACTATTTTCGTTTTAATAGGTAATACAAAATCTAAGAATTGTTTTTTGGCTTCAACTAACATATAAAAACCAGGAATAGAAAAACGATAATCATAATACCCACAGTCAACGTGTCCTTCCCGCTGTATATTACTTTCAGACCACCCTAAGATATCAATAAACAATTTATCTATAACTTTAGAACGGGTATCACTTTCAGAAAAATCACAAGTTTTATATTCTTCATAATTTTGGAGAAATAAGAGAAATTTTTCTCTTGCACTATCTATATTCATAAATTTACAATTTTAGTTTATAAAGCAGCTAAAGGTAAGAAAATTTTCTCATACCAGTATAAAGGTATTTCTTTATTATACAAAAAATCATAATAATTTTCTCATTGCTTCATCTATCTGCTCATTTTCAAAACTATCCAAATAATATTGCGTCGTTGACAAGTTTGTATGTCCTAATGCTTCACTAATAATCGAAATATTGACTCCAGAGCGTTTTAACACTGTAGCAAAAGAATGTCTTGCCACGTAGGTTGTTATAGGAATAGAAAGATTTAGAAATTGACCAATCTTTTTAAGATTCCTATTAACACCCTTAGTTACCTTTATTATTCTATCGTCTTGTTGTTGCTGTGTTTTATGAATTCTTCTATCAAGAATAGGAAAAATAAAATCTTTAGGACTACAACCTTCTTTAGCATATTTCAGAATAATTTCTCGTAGTTGTCCTTGTAGGGCAAAATTAATAGGTTGCCCCGTTTTATGACGGTTAAAACGTAAACGATTCTCTGTTATGTTTTCGTATCTCAAATATGCAATATCAATCAAATTAATACCACACCCCAAATAACTAAACAAAAATAAATCTTTACTCAAATAAAGTAATGGACTATGATATTTGGTGATTAACCGTAAATCCACATTCATTATCCTTTTTATATCTTCTTTCTTTATTGCTCGTTTAGAAGTTTTTTTGCAAAATCGTGCAACCTTAAAACGTTTAAAAGGATAATTCTTCTCATGCACAAGATTATCCTCTATTGCCTTATTATACAAAGCCCGTAATTCTCGAAATCGAATACCTATGGTATTACTGGAATTCTCACGACTTTTCAAAAAAGTCTCATACCTTCTTAACCAAGCCACATCAATACTCGCAAAAGATATATTCAAATTACCACAAAAAGCGAAAAGAGAGTTATATGTACTGCGATATACTTTAGCATTTCCAATTCTCTTTTCAACTTTCATTATTTCAATTTGTTTTAAAAGATACTCTCCAACCGTTTGAGGAACTACGGTATTCTCCATTTTATCAACTAATGACTGTGGAGTAAAGTTTTTATCTTCACTTTTAAAATCAATAACTTGCTCCAAATACTGTTGCTTTTTTGATTCTATCATTTTTATCAAAGCCTCTCTATTGGGACAACTCTTTTTAGGTTCGTTCTTCTCAAAATTCCAAAACTGGGCTCTAATAGATAATCCTAAACTCTTAGTTGCTCTCTTTTTACCCTCACTCACCTTTACAAATAAAGGGTGTTCACCATTTGATAAAGTTTTTGATTTAAAACATACCACACTAATATTTACGCTCATAATCAGAAAGTTATGAACAGTATTTCAGGTGACGCTATAGGTGACGCTATTTTATCATTTTCCCCACAATAAATCTCTTTTACATCAAATCGCAATATTTTACAAACATATATATATCGCTGATTATCAACAAAAGGGATAGCTCTGTCGGTAGCTTTCAAAGGCGTCAGCCTTTGGAAGACGCAGATTCATAATCATGAGGTCCCCGGTTCAATCCCGGGTCCCGCTACTAAGCCGAAAGGCTTGTAAATTAGGCAATTAGGAGGCTTCCACTCTTGGTTGTCTTTTTTGTTTATAAGGGTATTTGCACAGATTTTGCACGGATTTTAATATAAAACACTGATAATCAATGAAATCGTAAGATAATTCTACTTTAAAATCTCTTTCTTCTGCTTTCTTTTCATTGCTTGGTTTTATTTAGTAATACATGGGGTTTCTGCCTGAGTTGAGGCTTTTTGCACAAGAAATTGCACAAATAGATACGAAAAACGAGATAAGCTACACACCGGTAGTTATCTCGTTTAATCGCGACAAAATCAAATAAAAGACGAAAGCCTTATTATTTCACTTCGTTACATTACAGCGGACTCTTAACAATCAACTTTATCAGTAATCAAAATTTCCTCAGTTCCTTTATCATCCAAAGGTTTGAGAAGTTCTGATTCACTAATAGCCGCCAAATCATTCTTTTGCAGAATTTCATCTACCGCCAGTCCACTCACACAAGAACATGGTGACTTTTTCAGATAAAGACGTGTCTGATAGTTTGTACTATGACGTTTCACCAAACAACGCTTCTCCATGTAATGCAATAATCGCCTTATGTTTACAGGAACAAAGCGACACTCACCATTATTCCAATTCTCACAATATGCTATATACTCCTGATATAAATCTCGAAGTAATACATATTCCCTTTCTGATTGAAAGACATTGCAATCATGTATGAATCGCTCAAGACTTTGCTTCCCATCCAAAGTATACTTAGACAAAGTACGATTCTTAACTCCAACAGTGTTTTTTGTATTGGCTCTGTTGTTACCAATTTGAAAGAACTCTTTCATAATTTAAAAAATTAAAATTAATGAAGATAAAAAGGTATCTTCTTCCTATGAATTCAATTATTTATAAATTGATGTAATTTGTTGCTGATTAAAGTTCCTCATGAATAATAGAATCTGTTCCGCACAGAAGCTCATTCCTGAACCTTGTCCCACTACAATAACATTTTCAGTTATAGAAGCAATATTCTTTTCTAAAGAAACATTGACTTCCAATTCGTTTGTACCATTGTTTACTTTTAAATTGTGATTCATATTTATTAAATATTTAATTATGAAGAAAAAAGGTATCTTCTTCCTGTTGTTAAAATACATATTCTGCAGCTATTTCAAATAAGTGGTCAGTGTTATACGAATGAAATTTTACTTTTCTTTTTATCTTTTGGTTTCTTGTTCATAATAATATTATTTTAAATGACTAATGGTAAATTCCGTATTTTGCTGCAATTTCAAACAGACTTTGAGTATTCGTTTTATATTTCTTTTCGTTTAACTCAAAGTATTTGCTTTCCGCTTCTTCTTGATTGTATTTTGGATAAAAACTGCTTACTTTCAAGAATAAGTCAAGTCCTTTGTCTCCAAACAGATTCTTGATTACAAGACCTATTTTAATCCAATCGTTAAATATTGGAGTTATGTCAATCTGCCTTTCAATTACCAGATTCAGCAACCTTTCCGCTTCCTCGGTTTTGCTCAATGGAGTAGCGCTTGCAAAATCAAGGTTGGACGGTTGCAGCAAGGCTTCTTCAATAGATATGGCTCTTGGATTTTCATTTGAAATTTGTATGTCGGAACTTCTCTTTGAAAAGACTTCTTTTGATTTCAAATGTGCAATATTGGTTTTCTCCATAGTATGTGTATATACTTCTGCATCCCAATTCACATAAGGGTGTTCGTCATAAGAATAAAAACGCAACCTGCAAATATCGCTGCAACTTGAATCAATGATAATTTCCATTTCCTTAAACTCCCGTTGCAAGGCATTGAAGTAAAGTTTGTGCTTTCCAAAATCATCGTATGGGATAATGCAGAACGCACCTTTGCCACTTGCTGAAAGTCCACAATACATAACGTAGGGAAGTTCTGCCAAACGCTTTTTAAATTTCTCCATATCTGATATTGACGGGTTGTCTTTCCCGTCAATATCGATGCAGATTAAATTTGAAGGTCTTATCAGAGAATCAGCCCTTCGTTTTGAGAACACTCCACTAACGGTAATAGCTGGCAATGAACTTTTCAGGTACTTACGCTTCTCCTCATCGTCGGTTTCTCTTAATTTTTCAACGATTGGTGTGTATTCATTCCTTTGCAATAACCATTCCCGAATATCAACAGTTTTGACTGGAGCTTTATTCTTTTTGCAACGAAATAATGATACTTTAAAATTCGGTTTCATAGATATTCTTTTTTATTAGAGTTAATAATCCCTTCCGCTTTAAACTTTTCAACAAATTCGTTCTTGTCCTTTTCTGTTTTTTTGGCTGTTTCACAATACACCCATGTGGCATTGTTTGTCGTTTTTCGCTTAACACAGTATTTCAATTGGGTTTCAAGTCTTCTCAAAAACTCATGTTTGCTTGCAACTCCGTAATGATTATCTTCACAGAAGTTTTTGTATCTATCATACAACGTCTTTGCTTCCTCATGTTTTTCACTTGAAGGTTGAAGGTTTTCATCACACATAAACAAAGCAACACTGTTACTGTTTCTTTCAATTCTTTTATTTGTATTGTCAATATGTTTGGAGTAGGTAAAGCCTTTTCTGTTTGGTTCCAAAATTCTTTTCAGTCCCTCAAGTACCCAATTAAAAACTCCGCTCAACTCTTCTTCAATAATTTCCCTTGCCAGATTGGGATTCTTTTTCCATTCAGGAATTGTAGCGTTAAATTCAAGGAACAAATATCTACGGAAATAACCGATTGTCTGTTCCATGTCTTTATTTGATATGAAGTTGGCACTGAATAGAAAACGACAATAATTGGATACGGTTACAGGTTTTCCATAGGGAGAACGGGCACTTACAGGGTCATTACTAAACAATTGTTTGACCATTTCCGGGTCAGTATTTTTACTTCCCATTTCGGAACAGGCATTCAACAGATAGTTTCCAATCTCTGCTCGATAATAACCGTTAGCCTCACATAATCTGCTCAAAGAAAAGTGGCATACATTCTGTTCTCCAAGCAAAGCCGTAACAATATCTATCAAGACTGATTTTCCATTTCCACCGCTTCCAAGTAAAACAAGACACTTTTCCCATCTCAAATGCTTGGCAAAAATATAAGCGATGTATTCTGCGACTAACATTCTCGCTTCTTTCTCAGGAATTACTTCCTCTAGAAAAAGCATGAACTTGTCCGCTTTCGCGTTCCGATTAAACTCAAAAGGCAATTGGTATGTTAATCGGTCCTCAGGTGAAAAATCACAAAAATCAAACTTTCCGTCATAGCATTTAAATGTGCCATTTTTGAGATTGATTTTGACTTCATTTGTACTGCTTGCTGACATAGGAAGAGCCGCTGTCGCAAGTAGTTGCTTATAAAGTAAATCAATAAATCTTACCTTTGATGCTTGAAAATGAGGGAGACCGCTTTGTTCGGCTACCATTGAAAGATAGTTCTTGACCAGATTTTCTTCCAAAAGTTCCCAATAATAGCTGTTATAATAATATATATTACCATTTATGACTCCAATACCAGATTTTTTCTTCTCGCAAACTTTCAGCAGATTCTCAATAATAATAGCTGCCTTTACTTCTGTCGAAGGGTCTAATTCTTTCAGTGTCTTTTTTGCATCTTTTGCATTTTCCGATTTGTTCTCGACATCTTCCCGCAATTTGGCAATAAAATCGAGCATATCAGGATTGTCATGATAATAGACACACAGAAAATCAATAGGAAAGATACTTTTGCATATTTCATTCAGTATTCCATATTTTTCTACTTCTCGTTTATACTTTGTAAGATGATATACTTGGTTTTCAACGCCACATTTAGTTAAAACAGCATCAGTGCTTTCGGCCTTTTCCTGACCATAATACATTCTATTTTCTTCCATTTTTTCGGTTGTTTTTAATTCCGCCATAAAGGCAGGAGTTTGTTATTGATTCGATTTTATCATTATCTGTATGTATTTGGCTTTCAAACCATTGTTCAAGCTCTTTCTGCAAAAAAAGTAAGTTGTTTCCATTTTTGTGAACAGGTATGCTTTTTAAAGCAGTGAGTTTGTACAATTTGGACTTACTCATTGAAAAACCTATATTCTTCAAATATGCAAGTGCATTTTCCGTATTCAGATATTTGGGAATTTCTTCCCTCTTTTCTATTTTTGCACCAAGTAAATTGATTATATAATCTACTTTTTCCACCAGTTCCATAACAGCGGCAGGTAATGTGTCAAATGATATTTTTTCATTCATATTCTTATGTTTTTGATTATGGGGGCAAAGATACTTAGTAAAAACGGCGGCTTTTGGCGGCAAATTTTAACAACATTTTTTAACATGATAAATAGAAAGGAAAATGCAGAAATAGAATTTTTACTTCAAGAATTGAATAAAGCTTTTAAACTTAAGACAGGCATTTCTTTGGAAAATTCAGAGAAAGCAGCAGATTATATCAATATGAAGAATGAAGTTGAAGAAATTTCTGCCCGCTTTTTAAGAGACTATTGGCCAAGACTGGTTAAGACAAAAACTAAAGACCATAATGAAGATGAAAAAAAGAAACGGTCAAGTTTTACATCTTTAAAAACAATAAATAAATTAGATTTAATAGCTAAATCCATAGAGTATAAGAGCTGGGAAGATTTCTGTCTTGAATACAAACTTGATGTAGAAAAAGAATTTTATGGAATGGACTATTTCAAGTTTTCTTCATTGCTTGAAGGTGAAACTTTTTATATAGGTTGGTATCCACAGAAATATTGCAAACTGAAGTTTTTGGGAGAATATTCTTTCGAGGTCGTAGAATCTTGCAGAATGAGAAGCAAAGTCGGGCAAATAATTGAAACTTCCGGTTTCTGTCTTGCTCCAACATCGGAACGTTACATTTTTCCTGAAGTCATAATAGAGCCCCTATATGAATATCAGAAGGAATTATGGGATGCGATAGAGAACTTCAATAAAGAAACTTGTCCTCAGGAGATTCTTTTATAAAAAGAAATATAGTGAACAAAATGAACTATTTTTATAACATACTATATTTCTATTTATATT
>ERZ791746.1043-NODE-1043-length-20599-cov-11.186186_pt1 | contig 20599 bp, 18 predicted proteins | sample MGYA00510038_ERZ791746 | MGnify/ENA primary metagenome ERZ791746 (study PRJEB30046, sample SAMN00792018) | human gut metagenome | study: EMG produced TPA metagenomics assembly of the A metagenome-wide association study of gut microbiota in type 2...
TTGCACCACGGCTATACTATGTACGCCGAACTGGCGCACCTCGATCTCGATCTCGATCTCGATTTCGATCTCGGTCTCGATCTTTCTTCTCACATTTAATCATTTCTATACTTTTAAGTACTGATAAACGTTTTAAATGAAAGCTGAATTTCATAGATAGGGTGATTGATTATTAGGCGAAATATAGTATAATAATTATAGAAGGATAAGCATTCCGCTTATTCAAGAAAGGGGGATTTCGTTATGGAATTAACGGTTAGAGGAAAAAATCTGGAAATCACTGACGCACTGCATTCCTATGTAGAAAAACACACAGGTAAGATTCAGAGATATTTTGATAAACCCATCAAAATTAATGTTCTCCTTCGTATTTCCAACCTCACAAAGACCTGCGAAGTCACGGTTTTCGTGGACGGAGTCATTCTTCGGGGCGTTGAAAAGTCCGATGACATGTACAAGTCCATTGACCTGGTATTCGACAAGGTAGAACGTCAGATCCACAAGTATAAGACCCGTCTTGCAAAACGGTTCAAGGAAAAACATACCTTCAGTCCTGCTTTCATCCAGGAGAAGGAACCGGCGCCGGCTGCTGCGGATTCGGAGTTTGAAATCGTGAAGACGAAGCACTTCAATATCAGCCCCATGTCTCCGGAAGAAGCCATCCTGCAGATGAACCTTCTGGGCCACAATTTCTTCATGTTCTTCAATTCCGACACCGATGCCATGGCTGTGGTTTATCGCCGGGATGACGGCAAGTATGGCCTCATTGATGCGAATAAATAAAATTTTGCATAATTTTTACAGAAAAGGAGCGGTTTTTCCCGCTCCTTTTTTGACTATGGTGGCCTGTTTTGTTAAAATAAACTAGATGTGTTCTGTATTGGAATTCGTTAAGTCTATGAAACTTGCATAAGGAGTTGTTTCAATGTTTGATAAGTTTTTTGACAGGCTGTTCAACGGATCGAATGAAAAAGAAATCAAGAAGATCCGCAAAATCGTGGAACAGCAGATCAATCCGCTGGAAGACGGACTGAAGAAACTCAGTGATTCTTCCCTGGCCAACAAGACCAATGAATTCAAGGCGCGGCTGGCCAAGGGAGAAACTTTGGATGATCTCCTGCCGGAAGCATTCGCCGTCATCCGTGAAGCATCCCGCCGTGTACTGGGTATGCGTCACTTCGATGTGCAGCTCATCGGCGGCATCATCCTCCATCGGGGCAATATTGCCGAGATGTGCACCGGCGAAGGTAAAACCCTGGTGGCTACGGCGCCGGTTTATCTGAATGCCCTGGAAGGCAAAGGGGTCCATGTCATTACGGTGAACGATTACCTGGCCAAACGAGACAGTGAATGGATGGGCCAGGTTTATAAATTTCTCGGCCTGTCTGTAGGCCTTATCGTCCATGATTTGGATTTCCAGCAGAGAAAGATCGCTTACAATTCCGATATTACCTACGGAACGAACAACGAATTCGGTTTCGATTACCTCCGTGATAACATGGTCACCTCCCTGGACCAGATGGTGCAGCGGCCCCTCCATTATTGCCTCATCGATGAAGTGGACTCCATCCTCATCGATGAAGCCCGTACGCCGCTGATTATTTCCGGCCCCGGCCAGAAATCCACGGATAACTACTACCTCATGGCAAAATTGGTGCCGAACCTGAAGAAGGATGAGGACTACACCATTGATGAAAAGCAGAAGACCGTGGCGCCTACGGAAGCAGGCGTGGCGAAGATGGAAAAAATGCTGCACGTGGACAACCTCTACGATGCGGAAAACCTGGAACTGAACCACCTCTTCGTACAGGCCCTTCGTGCCCAGACTATGATGCAGCGGGATAAGGATTACGTAGTGAAGGACGGGGAAGTGGTCATTGTCGATGAATTCACAGGCCGCCTCATGTACGGCCGCCGCTACTCCGACGGCCTCCACCAGGCCATCGAGGCGAAAGAAGGTCTGGAAGTGCAGAGAGAAAGCCAGACCCTGGCTACCATTACGTTCCAGAACTACTTCAGAATGTACGACAAGCTGGCCGGCATGACCGGTACCGCCAAGACGGAAGAACAGGAATTCATCAAGATTTATGGACTCCCGGTTCTCCAGGTTCCGACGAATAAGCCTATCCAGCGTAAAGACCTGCCGGACGTGGTCTTCAAGACCAAGCGGGGCAAGTACAGGGCTGTGGTGAAGGAAGTCCAGCGCCGCCACGCTACGGGCCAGCCGATCCTGATCGGTACCACATCCATCGAACAGTCCGAAGAACTGTCCCATATGCTGGATGCGGCAAAGATTCCCCATTCCGTGCTGAATGCGAAGTACCATGAAAAAGAAGCGGCCATCGTGGCCCTGGCAGGCCAGAAGGGCGCTGTCACCATCGCCACCAACATGGCCGGCCGTGGTACCGATATCCAGCTGGGCGAAGGGGTAGCTGAACTGGGCGGTCTTGCCATCATCGGCACCGAACGTCACGAAAGCCGCCGTATCGATAACCAGCTCCGCGGCCGTGCCGGCCGTCAGGGGGACCCGGGCTCCAGTCAGTTCTTCCTGTCCCTGGAAGACGACCTGCTCCGCATTTTCGGCGGCGACAACATCAAGAAGTTCATGGAAAAGATGGGCCTTGATGAAGATGAACCGATTAACAGCAAAATGGTTTCCAACGCCATCCAGAAAGCCCAGAAGCGGGTGGAAGCCAGAAACTTTGATATCCGTAAATACGTCCTGGAATACGACGATGTCATGAACCAGCAGCGCAAAGTGGTCTATGAACAGCGTCGGAAAATCCTGGAAGGGGAAAACATGAAGGACCAGGTCCTCCGCATGGTGGATACCATCATCGAAAAGGGCATGGAAAAATATGCGGACCCGAAACTCTATCCGGAAGAATGGGATTTCGCAGGCCTCCTGAAGTACAGCGAAAAGTATTTCCTGGCTCCCGGCGATATTACGCTGGATGAAATCGAAGACATGAGCCGGGAAGAAGTGGAAGACAAGCTGAAGACCGTGGCCCATGAAACCTACGAAGCCCGGGAAAAGTCCATCGGTTCTCCCATGATGCGGGAACTGGAAAAAGCGGTCATGCTGAAGGTAGTAGACTCCAAGTGGATGGAACACCTGGATGACATGGATATGCTGAAAGAAGGTATCGGCCTCCGGTCCTACGGCCAGAGAAACCCGATCGTGGAATACAAGGTGGAAGCCTACGATATTTTCGAAGAAATGCAGCAGGCCATGATTGAGACCATCGTGCTCTACCTCTACCATATCCAGATCCGCTTCGCCACCGATGAAGGGGCCCACCTGGAAAAACCGGAAGCCCCGAAGGCGGAAGACCACCTCAAAGGAGCTACTGCCCACTACGTAGACGAAAACCCGCCGGAAGCAGCGGATGAGAAGAAATAAGTAGTGACTAGTAGCTAGATCTAGATCTAGATGGACAGCGGCTGCGCCGCATCTATCCTGCGGCTTTGCCGCGGCCCTTCTCCAAGGGCCTGCATGGGTACGGGATAGCGCATCTGGAGCTATTGACTGCTGTGGCGGTCTTTAGCGGCTATTGCAGGAAACGTTTACTGCATCTTTAGCGAGAGCCCCCCTCCGCCCTTCGGGCACCTCCCCCATAGATGGGGGAGGTAGATCATGTTAATAACCTCCCCTCTTTAGAGGGGAGGGGGACCGCTTGCGGTGGAGGGGTGTCCGGTGGGTGGCCGTGAAGCGGCTGATCTGCTCAAGGCTGAAGGCTCAATGCCCCACCCGTTCGCATGCCAGTCGGCCACATACGCCGCAGGCGGTTCGCCTCGGTCTCGATCTCGACCTCGATCTGTCACGTATTATGTCAATTTTACTAATAAAAACTATGTAAACTATATTACCGAAAGCGAGATGATTATTCAGAATGCTGGAAGATTTGAAAAAAACCTTAACCGAACTCCTGAGTCATGAAAAAGAAATAAGGGATTCACTTTGACTTACCTCAGCTGAAGGAACGTATCAGAAGTTACGACGTTCAGATGAGTGACCCCACATTCTGGGACAATGCAGAAAAGGCCCGCCAGATTTCCCAGGAAGCCACGGAGGCAAAGGATGCCTACGAGACCTACACGAAGCTCTTTGACCGGGCGGAGGGATTGAAGGACCTCCTGGACCTGGCCATTGAAGAAGACGACCAGTCCATGGAACCGGAAATCGCGAAGGAAATCAATGAAGTGAAGGAAATCATGGACAAGAAGGAAATCGAACTCCTTCTGTCCGGAAAGTACGACGCCAACAACGCCATCCTCACGTTCCACGCCGGTGCCGGCGGCACGGAAGCCCAGGACTGGACGGAAATGCTGATCCGCATGTACATGAAGTGGGCGGAGGCGGAAGGGTTCCAGCTGGAAGAACTGAACCGTCTTGACGGCGATGAAGCGGGCATCAAGAGTGCCGAATTCATGGTAAAAGGCAAGTATGCCTACGGTTTCCTGAAATCCGAGAAAGGCGTGCATCGGCTGGTCCGCATTTCTCCTTTTGATGCGGCCAAGAGGCGTCATACCTCTTTCTCCGCAGTGGACGTGATGCCGGAAATCGACGACGATGTACAGGTGGACCTGAACATGGACGATGTGCGGGTAGACTACTACCGTTCCAGCGGTGCCGGCGGCCAGCACATCAATAAGACCAGTTCCGCGGTCCGCATGACCCATATTCCTACGGGCATTGTGGCGGCCTGCCAGAATGAACGAAGCCAGTTCCAGAATAAGGAACAGTGTCTCCGCCTCCTCCGGGCCAAGCTCTATGAATATGAAATGAAGAAACATGAACAGGAAGTGTCTGCCCTGGAAGGGGACCAGCAGGCCATCGAATGGGGCAGCCAGATCCGTTCCTACGTTTTCCAGCCTTATACGCTGGTGAAGGATAACCGCACCGGTGTGGAAACGGGGAATATCCAGGGTGTCATGGATGGGGACCTGGATCCCTTCATCGAAGGATACCTGAAGATGAATAAGTTTAAGGCAAAAGCAAAGGCATAATAATAAGGGAGAACTATATGAGGGGCATACAGAACAGCGCCTGGAAGGTGCTGGCTGTCCTCATTCTCATCGGCATCATCGCTGCAGGGATTATTTCCCTGCAGCGTAGCCATGTGGAATCGGCAGCAAGCACTGTGGAAAATGTATACGACTATTACAATATCATCGACAATGCGGCGGTGGAGAAGAAATCTCCGGACGCCCTCTTTGACCTGTATCGGAAGAGCGGTGTCACCTCCGTGGCTGTGTACGACGAGACCATGGAAAAACTGGTGAACCACGACTTCCTCCGGGCCTATCGGGGCAGCGATTTTGCGTTCCGGAACCCCGGAGTGGAAGGGATTTCTTACAGCAAAATCTACATCCAGCCGGTGATGAACGATAAGGGAAAGGCCTTCTTCAACGAAGCGAAGGAACACCTGGCCCTCATCATGGACAAGGACGATGTACGGTCCATGACGGTGAACGGTGTGGAGACCCTGGAAGTGGACGCAGTGTACAACCAGTTCATGACCATGCCTCTCGGCGTGTTCCAGCAGTCCGTGAAGGACGCTTCCACCCATGGCATGTACGTGGTGCTGCGGCCGAATAACCAGGCCCATGTGACAAAGGCCTATGTGGACCTGTTCCTGAAGGCTTTGGACTCTTCGGATAAGGTGAGCGCCGTCATTTTCCAGGGTAAGGAAGTGCTGGGATATAAGGAATATCTGAAGTATCTCTCCAGTGAACTGGAAAAGCGTCATATTCCCATGGCCCTCATTGAAGCCCAGAGCCAGCTTGGCTTCGAACGGCAGTCGGGAAACGTGGAAATGGCCACCCTCTCGAACTACGATGTGGTCCGTCTCTACGCCATGTCCAAGGATGAACTGATTAAACTGGACCCGAAGGAAGCGGCATCCCGGTTCTATATTTCCGATATCGAACGGAATATCCGGATGAATCTGTTCCCGTCCTACAAGTTCCCCCTGGAAGGAAAGACCCTGTCCGAGACCAATGCTTCCTACATCGCTGATGTCACGGAACGTCTGGAAAACCACGGCTTTACCGTAGGGAAGGCTTCTGTCATGGACGCCTGGTTCCCGAAGAATATCCTCCGGAGCCTCACCATGGTGGGTGCCCTGTCCCTGGTGGTGCTGACGGCGGTTCTCCTCATTCCTTACCTTAAGAAATATGTGTATATCCTGGAAATTCTGGGACTCCTGGTGACCCAGGGGATGTTCTGGGTCATGCACTCCATCCTGCCATTGCAGATGCTGGCCCTGGGGACCGCCATCTGTACGCCGGTGGTGGTGGTGACGCTCTTCCTCAATTACTGCGTGAAGAAAAAGGACACCGCCTTTAAAGACGTGGGGTGGGGGAAACTGTTCCTCGAATCCCTGGCAGTGCTCTGGTGCGCCGGCATCCTGTCCCTGGCCTGTGCCGCCATGGTGAGCGGCCTTCTGGGGGATATCCGGTTCCTTCTGGAAATGCAGATTTTCCGGGGCGTAAAGGTGACATTCCTCATGCCGGTGATTCTCATTTCCATCATCTACATCCAGAAGTTCCCCTTCTTCGGACAGGTGGTATCTTCGGATAAGGACTTCATCCGGTTCGTGAAGAAATTCTGCAGTGTCCAGATCCGTCTGGGCCTTCTTGTGGGCCTTGGGCTCCTGGCTATTGTGGGCTTTGTCTTCATCGGCCGCAGCGGCAACAACGGTGCTCCGGTGCCGGGATTTGAAATCGCCCTGCGCCGTTTCCTGGAAAATCTCATGTACGCACGGCCCCGGGAAAAGGAATTCCTCTTCGGCCATCCCGCAGTGCTCCTCTCCCTGGCAGCGCTCTATCGGAAATGGCCCCAGATTCTCCATTATTTCCTCATCCTGGCAGTCACTATCGGCCAGGGGTCCATGGTAGAAACCTTTGCCCACATGCGGAGCCCCTACCTGCTGAGCCTCATCCGGGGTCTCGATGGCCTGGCGGCCGGCAGTCTTTCCATGATTGCCGCCCTCATTGCCGTCATGATCCTCGTGCGCATTACCAAGTACTTCGGAGAAAGATATGGCAAAGTATAATATCGTCATCTCCGGGTATTATGGGTTCAATAATGCCGGTGATGAAGCCATGCTGACGGCTATCCTCCAGGCCCTTCGGAAAACATTCGATGATCCCGAGATCACCGTGATTTCCGGAAATCCCGGGGCCACGGCCAGGGCATTCGGCGTTCGGGCGGTGCCCCGATTTTCCATTTCTTCCATTCTGTCCGCCCTTTTTCATTCGGACCTTCTCATCAGCGGCGGCGGCAGCCTCCTGCAGGATGTGACGAGCTGGAAGAGTATGATTTATTACCTCACCATCATTACGATAGGTGTGTTTTTCAGGAAGCAGGTCTTCCTTTATTCCCAGGGCATCGGTCCTGTACGGTACCGGGCCATCCGCATCATCCTGAAGCATGTGCTGAACCATGTGGATGCCATCACCGTGCGGGATAAGGAATCCAAGGGGTTCCTCCAGCGGCTGGGGGTGAAGAGAAAGATTTATACCACCGCCGATGCGGTGCTTTCCCTTTCACCGGCGGACCTGTCCCTTGGGAAGAAAATTCTTCAGAAATACCATGTGCCGGAGGACCGCAAAAAGGTGGGCATCGCTATCCGCTACTGGGATGGCGCCGGCAGCTGGATGGAAAAACTGAAGAACTGCGTGGAAAAGCTGGGAAAAGCAGGCTATTCCATTGTTTTCATTCCCATGCAGCACCCGGAAGACGTGAAGGCGGCTGAGTCCATCGGTGCCCTGGGGGACCATGTGTATATCCTCCCCGACGATTATTCCATCGATCAACTGATGTCCCTTATCGGAAACATGGACGGCCTTCTGGGTATGCGCCTCCATGCCCTCATTTTTGCCTCCCTCATGCATGTACCGTTTCTCGGGATTTCCTATGACCCGAAGATTGATAATTTTCTGGCCCTCATCGACCGGAAACCGGCCTGTTCCGTCTCCCACATGGATGGGGATAAGTTGTATAATGATACGTGTAACCTTCTTTCCACTCCCTCTGACCGGGAGACCTGGGAAAAGGTAGATGCATTAAGAGAACAGGCATTGCAGAATGTGGAGATTTTGAAAAGTCTTGTAAAGCAGAAGGAGGAAAACTGATGAGTCACCTTTCCAATGAAGAAATCGCTTCTCTTAAGGAGAAAGCCAAACAGGTGCGCATTGATATCCTGAAAATGATTACGAAGGCCAATTCCGGCCATACTGGCGGTTCCCTGTCGGTGGCGGACCTTCTGACGCTCCTTTATTTCAGGGAAATGAACGTGGATCCCAAGGATCCCCATAAGGCTGACCGGGATCGGCTTGTACTGTCCAAGGGCCATGCGGCTCCTGCCATGTATGCGTGCCTGGCAGAAAAGGGTTATTTCCCCATGGAAGAACTGAACCACCTGCGCCAGGCGGGCCACATGCTCCAGGGGCACCCGGACATGAAACACACCCCCGGCGTGGATATGACCACCGGCTCGCTGGGACAGGGCATCAGCGCTGCCTGCGGCATGGCCCTGGCTTCGAAAATTGACAATGCCTCCTGGCGGGTGTATGCCGTCCTGGGGGATGGGGAACTGGAAGAAGGCCAGGTCTGGGAAGCAGCCATGTACGCGGCCCACTACAAACTGGACCATTTGACTGCCTTCGTGGACAACAACGGCCTCCAGATCGACGGACCCATTACGGAAGTTATGTCTTCCCTGCCGATTGGTGAAAAATTCAAAGCTTTCGGCTGGCACGTACTCGAAGTGAACGGACACGATTTTGCTGCCCTCCACGATGCCATCGAAGAAGCAAAGACTGTCAAAGGACAGCCCACCATGATCGTCATGAAGACGGTGAAAGGCAAGGGCGTCCCGGAAATCGAAAACAAAGTGGGCTGGCACGGCAAGGCTCCTACGGAAGAAGAATGTGAACGTTTCATTAAAGCAGTAGAGGAGGCACAGTGATGGGTAAGGCAACACGTGATGCATATGGGGAAGCGCTGAAAGAACTGGGCGCTGTAAATCCGGATATTGTGGTGCTGGACGCAGACCTTTCTGCCTCCACGAAGACCCAGGTCTTCGCCAAGGCCTACCCGGACCGTTTCTTTGATACGGGGATTGCCGAAGCCAATATGATGGGCGTAGCGGCAGGGCTGGCAGCAGCTGGGAAGATTCCCTTTGCCTCTACCTTCGCCGTATTCGGCGCCGGCCGGGCTTATGAACAGATCCGCAATTCCATCTGCTACCCGAAACTGAACGTGAAGGTAGCCGTTACCCATGCGGGCCTCACCGTAGGGGAAGACGGAGCTACCCACCAGATGCTGGAAGACATTACCCTCATGCGGGCACTTCCGAACATGACGGTTATCGTTCCTGCAGACGCAGCTGAAACAAAGGCTGCCGTAAAATGGGCCGCTTCCTATTACGGCCCCGTGTACATCCGCATGGGCCGGGCCAAAGTGGATGATATCATGCCGGAAGACTATACCTTCCAGCCCGGGAAGAGCTATGAAGTGTGCGCAGGCAGCGATGTAACCATCATTGCCTGCGGCATTATGGTGGCCAAGGCCAAAGAAGCCCATGATGCCCTTCTCAAGAAAGGTATTTCCGCGCGGGTCATCAACATGGCCTCCATTAAACCGATTGACGAAGAAGCGATTATCAAAGCATCTAAAGAAACCGGTGCCATTGTGACCTGTGAAGAACACACAGTAAAAGGCGGCCTCGGCGGCGCTGTGGCAGAAGTACTCGCCCTGAACGCTCCGTGCCCCATGGCCATGGTAGGCACAGAAGACACCTTCGGCCAGTCCGGTAAGGCCGATGAACTGCTGAAAGTCTATGGCCTCACAGCAGAACATATCGCCGAAGAAGCGGAGAAGCTGGTTCAGAAAAAGAATTGAGATTGAGTTTTGAGAATTGAGGCCCCGCGCTGCGCCGTTGGAAAGTGGCTAGTAGCTAGTAGCTAGTGGCTAGGTGATCAGCGGCTGCGCCGCATCCATCCTGCGGCTTTGCCGCGCCCCTTCTCTAAGGGGCTGCATGGGTACGGGATAGCTCATTTGGAACGTTAAAACTTCTAGCGAGGCTTCCGGACAGCAAGTGCCCCCTTGGAGATGGAAGTGCTTCGGCCGGGCTCTAAGGTGCTCGCTTAATGTGCAGGCTATGCTCGCTGATGAGCCCGGCTTGGGCATCCTCTGCAGGATGCCCACAGAGGACTTCCAAGTTTGGCCTGAGTACAAAAGGCGCTTAGCCTGCACATAAAAGCGCCTTCCTTATAGGCCAAACGGCGGCAGCCCGAAGGGCGGGTTCTGCGAAGCAGATGATGTTGCTTACCCAGCTCTTCACATGCAGCTGTTAACGATCCCGGCAATCCATCCTGCGGCTTTGCCGCGTCCCTTCTCTAAGGGGTTGCATGGGTGTGGGAGATGGTTCATCTGGAGCGATTTACTGCTGTGGTGGTATTTGGCTGCAAAGAGATGAGCTCCTTTTCTAACAGCTAGCAGCTAGAAGCTAGAAGCCCCCACCGGTTCGCACGAAAGTCAGCCACAACAGCGCCGCAGGCGGATGCCCTCGATCTCGACCTCGGTCTCCATCTCATGGCGGCGAAGCCGCTATTTCTATTTACATCACTAGAAAGTGAGGATTGAATGATAACTTTTGACCAGGTATCATTGCAGTATGACTCCAAACATACAGCTCTCAAAAATATTTCTATCCACATAGACAAAGGGGAGTTCGTATTCGTTGTAGGCCCCTCAGGCGCCGGTAAGTCCACCTTTGTGAAGGTGCTCACCCATGAACTGGTGCCGGAACAGGGGACGGTCGTCGTCAATGGTATCAATATTACGAAACTGAAACGGAGCAAGGTGCCCTATTATCGGCGTACCCTTGGCATCGTGTTCCAGGATTTCCGCCTTCTTTCTGAAAAGACGGTATTTGAAAATATTGCCTTCGTTCTCCGGGTGACCGGAGCGAAGTCCAGGGAAATCAAGGAACGGGTGAATAACGTTCTGGACCTTGTAGGTCTTCGGAATAAGGCAAAGGAGCTTCCGTCCAAGCTTTCCGGTGGGGAACAGCAGCGGGTGGCTATCGCCAGGGCCCTGGTGAACCAGCCCCTTCTTCTCATCGCCGATGAACCGACGGGCAATCTGGACCCGGTGACTTCGGAAGAAATCATGAAGCTCTTCAACCGGATCAACCACATGGGCACCACCATCATCATGGTGACCCACAATAAGGACCTGGTCAATGCCATGCACAAGCGGGTCATTAACATTGAAGACGGCCGTATCATCGCGGACCAGGAAAAAGGGGGATACCACTTACATGTTTAGTTCTTTTGGTTATTTCTGGAAAGAGACATTCCATTCCCTCTTCCGAAATAAATTCATGGCCATTGCCTCTGTGCTTACAGTGACCCTGTCCATGTTCATCCTGGGTGTATTCCTCTGTGCCGTGCTGAATATCAACCACATGGCTACCTACCTGGAAAGCCAGGTGGAAATGACGGTATACCTGAAGGATGGTCTTACTACGGACCAGGTCATGGGGGTGGGCAAGAAGCTGAAGGCCCAGCCTGAGCTGAAATCTATTTCCTTCAAGAACAAGGACCAGGCCTTTGCTGATTTCAAGAAAAACCTGGGAGACCAGCAGGGCATCCTGGATGCCATCAACGGCAACCCGCTGCCTGCTTCCTATTCCACGTCCTTTGCCAATCCCCAGGCCCTGAAAAACGCAGCGGCCATTGTGGCGAAGTACCCGGAAGTGGATTCCGTCCAGTATGGCCAGGACATTATCGAACAGCTCTATAAGGTGGCCCAGGTCATCCGTATCGGCGGCATTATCCTCATCGTCTTCCTGGCGGGAGCAGAACTGTTCATTATTTCCAATACCATCCGGCTCACCGTATTTGCACGGCGCCGGGAGATCCAGATCATGAAATACGTAGGAGCCACCAATGGCTTCATTCGGTGGCCCTTCATTTTCGAAGGTATGGTCATCGGCTGCATCGGTTCCGGCATTGCCGCCTTTATCCTCTGGGAAGGATACAAGGTAGTACTTTCGGAACTGGTGAGCGCGGGCCTTGTATTCATCCCCATGATTCCGCTTTGGCCCTTCGTGGGCTACCTCACCGCCATTCTCCTGGCGGCCGGTATTATCATCGGGATTCTGGGCAGTACCATTTCCCTTCGCAAGTATATGAAGGTGTAAGAGAGCATGAAAAAATCCCAATCTATTCTGGCTGCCCTCGCCATCTCCATCGTACTTGGCGGAGGCGCCCTGTATGCCCCGGTCCATGCGGATGACCTGGACGACCAGGTCCAGGACCTCCAGGGTCAGATCGATTCCTCCCGTCTGGAGCAGGAAAACTGGGAACAGGTCATCCAGGATGTGAGCGCCAAGCTGAAAAGTATCCAGGCAGACCTGGATGCGGCAACGGCTAAGTTGAAGAGCATCCAGGCCCAGCAGGCCCAGATCAACGCCCAGATTGAACAGACAAAGGTAGACATTGCCAAAGCCGAGGCTTACCTGAAGACGCGGCAGGCAGTGCTGAACCGCCGGGTCCGGGCCATCTACATGCATGGCCAGCTGAATTACCTGGAAGTCATCCTCGGTGCCAACAGCTTCTCGGACTTTGCAAACCGCTTGGAACTCCTGAAGCGGGTCATCCATTCGGACTACAGCCTGATCCTGGAAATCCAGAAACAGAAGGCCGCTATTGAAGCCAAGAAGGCCCAGCTGGAAGAAGATAAGAAACAGCTGGATGCCCTGGCAGCGGAAGCGGAAAAGACGCAGAAAGAAATCGCCGCCAAGAAAGCGGAACAGCAGAAAGTACTGGACGCAGCGAAGAACAATAAGGCCGCCGCAGCCCAGATGGAACGAGACCTGAACTCCCAGCTGGACCAGGTCAGAAACCTGATCCAGCAGCGCCTGGCCGCTGCAGAAGCAGCGCGGCAGGCAGCCCAGCAGCAGGCTGCTTCCGACGATGGAGGCGGCAGTGGCGGAGGAAGCGATGATGGCTACGTACAGGGGACCGGCTCCCTCGGCTGGCCCTGCAGTGGTCCCATCACGTCTCCCTTCGGTTATCGTACCCATCCGATTTTCGGGACTACCATTTTCCATGCCGGTATCGATATCGGTGTAGACTATGGCACGCCGATCCATGCGGCGGACAGCGGCACCGTGGTCTATGCAGGCTGGATTTCCGGTTACGGCAATGCAGTCATTATTGACCATGGCGGCGGACTGTCCACCCTTTACGGCCACAACCAGTCTTTGGCGGTAGGCGAAGGACAGTCTGTATCCAAGGGACAGGTAGTCGCTTATGCCGGTTCCACCGGTAATTCCACCGGACCGCACTGCCACTTCGAAGTGGATGTGAACGGTTCTCCGGTTAACCCCCTGGGGTATCTGTAATGAACGAAAAAAAGAAGCAGATTCTTGTAAAAATCTCATCCTATGCCGCCGCCGTGATCATCGGCGGCGCAGGAATTACATTCGGCGGAGCCGCCCTCCTCACGGGCGGTCATCCGCTGGATTTTTTCCATTTTCTGAAGACCTACACCATGGTGAAGGCCAACTATTTCCGCCCCATCGATGAAGACGCCCTCTGGGAAGGAGCGGCCTCCGGCATGATGGACAGCCTGGACGATCCCTACACGAAGATTCTGGCGGGGGATGACTATAAGTCCTTCATGGAATCCACCAGCGGGGAATACGGCGGCATCGGTGTAGTCATGGGCCTGGACGGGAATTCGAAAATCCGTATTTTCAATGTCTTCCCTGACAGCTCTGCCGAGGAGGCTGGGTTGAAAGAGGGAGATGAAATCCTTTCCGTCGACGGCACCGATGTGAGTGAACTGGGCCTCACCGGTACCGCCCAGACTGTCCGTGGCGATAACGGCACCCAGGTAAACCTGACGGTGCTCCGGGACGGGGAGACCCTGTCCTTCGACGTCACCCGGTCCAATATTTCCTTGCCCACGGTCACCAGCCGCATGGTGAAGGACAATATCGGCTACATCCATATTTTCTCCTTCAGCCGCCATACGCCGGATGAATTCAAAAAGCTTCTGGCAGGACTTAAAGAAAAGGGCTGTGAAAAACTGATTATCGACGTCCGCATGAATCCCGGCGGTATGATCGACTCAGTGGTGGCCATTGCGGACCAGATCCTCACTCCCGGCACCGTAGTGAGCTATCATGCCAAAGCCATTGGCAGCAAGGTGTACAAAGTGAAAGGGGTGGAGAACCCCATGCCCATGGTAGTCCTCATCGACAAGAACAGCGCCAGCGCCTCGGAAATCCTGGCGGGTGCCGTGCAGGACCGGAAAGAGGGCAGCATCATCGGCGAAACCAGCTACGGCAAAGGTACGGTGCAGGCAGTCTTCGACCAGGGCAACCGGACGGCGGTGAAAGTATCCATCGCCGAATACAAGACCCCCTCGGGCCGCTCCATCAATAAAGTAGGCATCACCCCGGACATCCCCGTAGAACAGACCGGAAGCCTCTTCAGCCCCTCTACAGACAACGTACTGCAGAAGGCAGTAGAAGTACTGGAAGGGGAATAAGGGCATACAAAAAGCTGTGAAGAACTTTCTTCACAGCTTTTTTGATCAGATTGAGACCGAGGTATCAGCCTGCGGCAAAGGTGGCTAAGGTGGCTGAAGTGATTCAGGTGGCTGAGGGGAAGGTGGCGGCGCTGGTGAGATCGAGATCGAGATCGAGTAGATTCGCAACTTCGTTGTCATTCCAATTGACACAACCCACACCCCGTCATCTCGAGCGGTGTGATCATGCCAAATGACCGTGTATATAAAAATCGCTACAGCTACGAAGAGTCGAGAGATCTCTCTGGTAAATGACTATGACGAGATTTTCAAAAAGAATTGAGATTTGAGGAAAAAGAATTGAGATCCTGCCTGCGGCGCTTTCGCGGCGAAGCCGCAGTTGGAATTCCAACGACTCTACACAAATAACGTGCAATTGCCTCTACAGCAGGCCCCTTCCTCGGGAAGGGGCTCCCCAACGGGGTGGGGTTAGCTGATGAATGCGCCGCAGGCGAACCGGCTTTCCTAGGAGCCAACAGCTAGCAGCTAGAAGCCCCAATCCGTTCGCACACCGCCTGGCCATCCGTCACCCGGCCCGCAGGGCGCGATCTGCTTAAAGCTCAAGGCTGAAGGCTCAAGGCCTCATCCGTTCGCACGCTCACTCAGCCACACAAGCCCAAAGGCTGACCAGCTTTCCTGACAGCTAGCCGCTAGCAGCTAGAAGCCCCCGCCGGTGTGGCCGCACACTTACCCACCCTTCCCGCGGCCCGCAGGGCCCTTTACTCTCGATCTCGGCCTCGGTCTCGATCGTATATATCCCTTTCCCCCGTTCCATGCTATAATATTATAGATATTTTTGATTTTTTTAGCGAGGTATGATTATGTTTATTGATAGAGCAAAGATTATTGCAGTATCCGGCGCCGGCGGGGATGGGATGGTCGCATTCCGCCGGGAGAAGTATGTGCCCCGGGGCGGCCCCAGCGGCGGCGACGGGGGCAAGGGGGGCTCCGTCATTATTCGGGCGAACAGTGACCTGAATACCCTCATCAATTTCCGGCGCCATCGGAAGTTTGCAGCTAAGGCCGGTGCCAATGGGGGCGCCAAGGAAATGTTCGGCAAAGCCGCAGAAGATGTGATTGTGGAAGTGCCGCTTGGCACCATGGTATACGACGACAAAACCAATGAACTCCTGGCAGATCTCACCCAGAACGGCCAGGAAGTCATGGTGGCCAAAGGCGGCCATGGGGGACGGGGTAATTCCCATTTCGCCACCTCCGCCGTCCGGGCTCCTACGTACGCAGAAAAAGGGGAGCCGGGGGAAGAGAAAAACATCCGCCTCGAACTGAAAGTACTGGCGGACGTAGGTCTCCTTGGTTTCCCCAGCGTCGGGAAATCGAGCCTTCTCCGGAAGGTGTCCGGGGCGAAGCCGGAAGTGGCGGCGTACCATTTCACTACCCTGAACCCCATTCTGGGCGTGGTAAGTCTCGACTATGACCGGAGCTTTGTGATGGCTGATATCCCAGGCCTCATTGAAGGGGCCAGCCAGGGTACGGGTCTGGGGGACGAATTCCTCCGCCACGTGGAACGGACGAAGGTTCTCATCCACGTCCTCGATGCCGCCGGAAGTGAAGGACGGGACCCACTGAACGATTTCCATGTCATCAATAATGAACTGGAACTGTACAGTCCCCTTCTGGCAAAGAAGAAACAGATCGTGGCTGCCAATAAGACGGATCTCATCGAGGATCCGAAGAAACTGGATGAACTTCGGAAGGCTATTGAGGGTGAGGGGTATCAGTTCTTCCCCATCTGCACCCTCACCGGGGAAGGGCTGAAGCCACTCCTTGAAGCGGCCTGGAAGATTCTCCAGGAAGAACCGGATGTGTCCTTCGAAGCGCCGGAAAAGACCATTGTCTACGAGGTGCCGAAGGATGAATTCGAAATCGAACAGAAAGACGGCGTGTTCTACGTGAAGGGCAAGCGGGTAGAGAAACTGGTTGGTATGACCAATTTCGAAGACTACGTGTCCCTCCGCCGTTTCGACAGGGCCTGGCGTTTCATGGGGCTCGACAAGCTTCTGAAAAAGCAGGGCATTAAGGAAGGAGATACGGTGAACCTCTATGGCGTGGAATTCACGTTCTCCGAAAATAAAGATAACAGCGATGACGAAGAATAAGGGAGACTATCTATGCTGACAGGAAAACAGAAACAGTATTTGAAGAGCCAGGCGGTCCAGCTGCCGGCCTATGTGCAGATCGGCAAGGAAGGGCTGACGGATACGGTCATTGACAGCGTGAAGGACGTGCTGCTGGCCCGGGAACTGGTGAAGGTGAAGATCAACCAGAACTCCGACGAAGATATCCGGGATACCGCGGACCTCCTGGCCCGGGACCTGGATTGTGAAATCGTCCAGATTATCGGAAGAAACTGTGTGCTTTTCAAGCAGAAAGAAAAGAAGTCCCACTATGAGCTCCCCTGACATGAGCCGCCGGAGCATTCCAAAGAAGAAACGGGTGGTCATCAAGGTAGGCACCAGTTCCCTCACCTATGCCAACGGGAAGATGAACCTCCGTTTCATGGACCATCTGGCCCGCCAGATTTCTGACCTTGTGAACCGGGGCATCCAGGTGATTCTTGTCACCTCCGGCGCCATCGGCATCGGCTTCCCGGAGCTGGGATTCCAGAAAAAGCCATCCCTCCTGCCCTATAAGCAGGCCTCTGCCGCCGTGGGACAGGGGATTCTCATGAATATCTATGAGCATCTTTTCCGGGAATACGGACACGTGGTGGGGCAGCTCCTCTTCACGAAGGGGGATGCGGTGAATTCGAAGCGGTACCTCTACATGCGGGGGACCCTGTCGGCGCTCCTGGAACTGGGCGCTATTCCTGTAATCAATGAAAACGATGCGGTAACGGCAGACGAAATCAAAATCGGCGACAACGATACCCTTTCCGCCATTGTTGCCAGCATTGCGGAGGCGGATCTCCTCATTATCCTCTCCGATATCGATGGCCTCTATACGGCGGATCCCAGGAAGGACTCGAAGGCAGAACTCATCCATGAGGTGCCGGAATTTTCCAGGGATATTTTCCGTATTGCCGGAGGTGCCGGCACGAGCCAGGGCACCGGCGGCATGTATACGAAAATCCAGGCCGCTGAAATCTGTGTCCATTCGGGCATTGACATGATTATTGCCAAAGGAAGCCTGCCGGACGTAATCCTCCACATTATGGACGGGGAAAATATCGGCACCCTGTTCAAGGGAGAAAACGTTCATCCCCAGCTGAAGAAGCGGGATGTCATCATCGGTACGGCGGTGAAGGGCAAAATCCTTGTGGACCGAGGCTGCCGGAAGGCACTGCTCGAGAAGGGCTCCAGCCTCCTGGCCGTAGGAATTACGGGCACCGAAGGGACCTTCGAAGAAGGGGATACGGTATCCGTCTACTATGGTGAGGAAGAGCTGGCCCGGGGTATCACCCATTACAGCAGCAGCGATATCCAAAAGATCAAAGGTCTCCACACCGGAGAAATGGCAAAAGCCCTGGGTGGGGAAGCACCCTATGATACGGTGATCCACAGGGATAATCTCCTGGTGATGCGATGAAATTTTCAGAAAAACTGAAATGGCTGGTTTATTACTATACGAAGCATCCGAAGGGACGGTTTGAGCTGTCCCATATTCTGGAGCTTCTTGGATTCCTTGTGGTCTGTATCATCCTTGCGGAAGCGGTGTTATATCTATGGTTAAACGGATAGGCATATTTGGCGGGTCCTTCAACCCCATTCATATCGGGCACCTGGTGATTGCGGAATCGGCGTGGCAGGAATTCGGCCTGGAAAAGGTCATTTTCGTGCCCTCCGGTGATACGCCCCACAAGGATATGCACCATATCGACAAAGAGGCCCGGTATGACATGGTAAAGGAAGCAATTCGCGGGAATCCCATGTTCACCATTTCCCCGGTGGAACGGGACCGGAGCGGCCCCTCCTATACGGTGGACACTATCCATATCCTGAAGAAGGAAATGGGAGAGGATACAGAGTTTTACTTCATCTGCGGCACCGACGCCCTGGCGGACCTGCCCACCTGGAAGTACAACCGGGAACTTCTGGAGATCTGTCATTTCATCTGTGCCAGCCGGCCGGGGTATGAGAAAAAACTGAAACAGGCCGTAGCCTGCTTTGGGGAACTGGGAAGGGAGAAAATCCATTTCCTGAAAATCCCGGAACTGGAGATTTCCTCCACCATCCTCCGGGACCTGCTGGCCCATAATAAATCGGCCCGGTACTTCATTCCGGACGCCGTAATTCGGTTCATTAAGAAAAATCATCTATACGAAGGATAAGAAATGAAACTGGAAGATATACAAAAAGATTTGAAAAAGATTTTGTCCCCCAAGCGGTTCCACCATTCCGAAGGGGTGGCGGACATGGGAAAGCACCTGGCGGAAAAGTACGGGGCAGACCCGAAGAAGGCCTATGTGGCAGGCTGGGTCCATGACTGCGCCAAGGAGCTCTCCCTTTCGGAAATGCAGGACATCGTGAAGGGCGCCGGCCTTTCCTGCGATGATTACCTCCTTTCAAGCCGGGCCCTCCTCCATGGGCCGGCAGGCAGCGTGCTGGCGGAGACGAAGTATGGCATCGACGACCCTGAAATCAAAGGAGCCATTTACTACCACACCACCGGCCGGAAGGACATGACCCTCCTGGAAAAGATCATATTCCTGGCGGACTACATCGAACCTTCCCGGGATTTCCCGGGGGTGGAAAAGCTCCGTAAACTGGCGGAAAAAGACCTGGATGAAGCCATGCTGGCGGCCTACGATTCCACCATATCCCACCTCATGGACCAGAAAGCCTACATTTATGACCTCACCTTTATCGGCAGGAATGATTTGATACTGAAACACGAGAAAGCCCATGAAACAAAATAAAAAGGGAAAAATCAAAACAGGAAAACTGGCCCTTTTCCTTCTTATCGTGGCGGCAGTTCTCGTGATTCTTGGCATGGCCATCGGAAAAGGGGTTACCTACATGATGGGGAAGAGCGGCAGCTCCGGTTCTCCCATTTCCTACTACCTTTTCATCGGCACCGACAAGAACTGGGGCAATGAGGCCGACGCCCTGCTCCTCACCGCCTGGAACAGCAGGGATAAGGAAGTGACATTCATTTCCATCCCGCCGAACACAAAGCTCTCCCGGCAGGAAAAGAAGAACCAGCTCATCAGGACCACCTTCAGCGAAGGGGGAGCGGAAGAAACAAAGAGTGCCGTGGAAAACCTGCTCCACCTCCGGGTGGATGGCTATGGGGTCATTGATTTCTCGGATTTCGAGAAATACATGGATAAAATCGGCGGCGTAGACATGTACGTGGAAAAGAACATGGAACATGTAGACGGCAGCGGTAATCCGGATATAGAGATCCGCCAGGGCTACCAGGACCTCAATGGAGAAAAAGCCCTGGGCTATGTGCGGTACCTGGACGGAAAGAACGGGGAAATCGACCGCATCCAGCGGCAGGAACGGATGATGAAGACCCTGGTCACTGCCCTCCACAACCATTTCCCCCTGTACAGCTATATCTTCACCCACCATGTCTGGAACCCATCGGAAACGGATATCCCCGCAGGAGAAGCGGCCCGGCTGGCCTACACATTCACCGGCTACCCGGAAGACAGCTTCCACTACGTCATCCTCCCCGGCGAAACCCAGACAATCAATAAAGTCCCCACCTGGGTAGTGAACCCTGCAGAACTCCAGAAAGCGGTGGCACTGACTATCGGGTCGGATAATGAGAAATAATTGACAGATCGAGATTGAGGGGATTGGGCCTTGAGCCTTCAGCCTTGAGCATTGAGCTGCTCAGCGGCAAAGCCGCATCCATCCTGCGGCTTTGCCGCGGCCCTTCTCCAAGGGCCTGCATGGGTGTGGGATAGCTCATTTGGAATGAATAATTCGCTCTGGTGACTCTATTCGTCAACCCGTGCCCCCTTAGAGAAGGGGGCAGCCCAAAGGGCGGGGGATGGATCCGCCTCGA
>ERZ791746.1083-NODE-1083-length-19997-cov-13.775499_pt1 | contig 19997 bp, 19 predicted proteins | sample MGYA00510038_ERZ791746 | MGnify/ENA primary metagenome ERZ791746 (study PRJEB30046, sample SAMN00792018) | human gut metagenome | study: EMG produced TPA metagenomics assembly of the A metagenome-wide association study of gut microbiota in type 2...
TAGCACATAGATACATCAATTTAAAGTAAAGTAATTAATGTCGTTTACTATAGCTCCTGGCTTCTAGGAAAGCTGGCCAGCCTACGGCACGAATGACTGACGGAAATAACGGAAAGAAAGCGCCGCAGGCGGATCAGCCTTCCTAACAGCTAGCCGCTAGAAGCTAGCAGCCCCGTGTGAGTGACTCTAAACGCAAGCATACTAACCGCCAAACCCAACAGCTCGGCAAACTGAAATATCGCGGGATGTATGGATTCCTCCTGTTCTTCGTTATCTGTCTTTCACCTGCTATCCAGTCATGGTACAATAGGTTGTATCGTAGTAACGTCATATACAGAAATAAAGGAGCAGGACCTATGGATATGGATTTTAATATTCCCGATATTACGGAAAATGCAGATAAAGCAGCGGGCGGTGGAAAGCATCGGAAGCCGAGAAGAGCCGGAAAGATTCGGCTGGGAGATACCATCCGGAGTATTTCTAAGTTCTATACGGCTACGGAAGAGAAGAAGGATGAGGACCGGGGGATTTCTTTCTACTCTCTCTCAGAAGGGGAGGAAAAGTTTTCTTTCTACGGCATGGACGTGTCCATGATCGGCGTGTGCATCCGTCATAAGAAGACAGCGGCCATTTATATGGAGCTTCCTGCTAAGGAACGGGAAAACTTCATAAAGACCCTGGAAAAGACGGAAGGACAGGGCCAGGATGCTGCAGGCATGACCATCTTTGCGGATACCGTGACCTCTATCTTTGTAACGAAACCGGAAAAATCGGAGTCCGTCATTACCATTGCCCTCATGGATAGCGAAGAAGCGAAAGCGCTCTCTGACAACGAGGCCATTGAAAAAGAAGAAGAGGAGAAATCCAAAGGTCTGGGCCATAAGATTTTTAAAGTTTACTTTTATCCCGTGGGCCGGATGAGCCGGAAATCCTATATTCCCAAAATGCTGGGCGTTGGCATTCCCGCATCCATTCTCTTTGCTATTACCTGCCTGAAGCCGGAGCTTTTCGTGGGGGACCTGAATTTTTATATCTTCTTCTTCCTGGTACTTGGTACCCTCTGCTTTATTTCCCTCATCAGCCTTGGCATCCGCAGGCTTTCGGACATCGGCATTTCCCATCTGTATTACTGGCTCTTCTTCTTTGTCCTCTTTGCCATTAACCAGGTCGGAGATACCTTTCTTGGGAGCCAGCTCATGGCGACCCGGGTGGCGGCGGTTATCTTCATGATAGCCGTAGTGGTTCTTGCTTTCTTCCCGGGGGAGAATAAGAAGAACAAGTATGGCCCGGTGCCTAAAGATTGAGAAAAGCTATTTTCTTTATGCATGGAAGCAGTACGCAGCCTGAGGCGTACTGCTTTTGATGTTTTATGTCTTTATTAAAGTCCTGAAAGGGACCTGATTCTATAATTATGGAGGATTTTATGAAATTTCCTGTCCCCTTGAGGCAGATGCTTCCCCTTCTGGGAATTACGGTGTCTGCCTTTGTATTCAATACGTCTGAATTCATGCCCATTGCCCTGCTGATGGACATTTCCCAGTCCTTTTCCCAGACCGAGGCAGAAACGGGTATCATGATTACTGTTTATGCATGGATGGTGGCGATCCTGTCGCTGCCCCTCATGCTGCTGGGAGGAAAGCTGGCTCCAAAACCGCTGCTCCTTCTCACGCTTTTGGTATTTTCCATTGGACAGGTCATTTCCGGCATGGCACCTACCTTTGGCATTCTCATGGCCGGCCGTATCGTAGTGGCCAGTGCCCATGCCATATTCTGGTCCGTGGCGGCTCCCCTGGCAGCTCGGCTGGTGGATAAGGGGAAATCCCCCTTTGCCCTGTCTATGGTGGCCACAGGGACGGCGGTGGCCATGGTATTCGGCCTGCCTCTGGGCCGGGTGATCGGCCTCTCCCTGGGATGGCGCATGACGTTCCTCTCCATTGCCGGTGTCACCATTCTGGCCCTGGTGTACCTGTTCTTTGTATTTCCCCCCATGGAAAACGACGAGTCCTTTTCCCTGGGAGACCTGCCGGAGCTTTTCAGGAATCCCATCATTACAACGATTTTCGGGATGACCCTTTTCTTTGCCACATCCTACTTCACGACCTACAGTTATATTGAACCTTTCCTCCATTCCGTGGCCGGTTTTTCGGCTGACGGTATTACGGCATCCCTTATGCTGGTGGGGGCTTCGGGATTTTTGGGGAGCTTTGTGTTTTCCAAAATGTTCAATACCTATCCCCATGCCATTATTCTTACCGGAGCAGCCGGCCTGATTCCGCCGCTTTTCCTCTTCCTTCCAGCCACTTTCGTATGGCCATTGCTGATTGTCTGCTGCCTTGTAATGGGCGTGGTGTCGACCCTCTATGGGGTGGCCATGCAGTCAGAAATTATCCGCCACCTTTCTGTCAGTGCGGCGCCGGTGGCCATGTCCATCTATTCCGGTATCTTCAATGTGGGCATCGGGGGAGGGACCTTCCTTGGAAGTTCCATCACCGCTGCCGGATGGCTTCCGTGCATCGGCTTTGCCGGCGGTATCCTTGCCCTTGTAAGCGGCGGCCTGTGCTATTTCCGCTATCTTCCGCTTCTCCGTAAAAAATAAGGGCATCAAAAAACGGCTTATCCCGAAAAGGGATAAACCGTTATATTTTTGGAGGCGGTGCCCGGAGTTGAACACGGGGATAAGGGCCTTGCAGGGCCCACGCCTTAGCGCTTGGCTACACCGCCATAGGATTGACTCATATAGTATATCGCTTTCTTTCGAAAAAGTAAAGGAGTTTTATTATGAGCCAGATGCCGATTCAGGGCGTATGAATGATAAAAAGAGATAGAAATACTCGAAGGTCCTGATTTGGATCTTCGAGTATTTTGCTTTACCGCAGCCAGAGGCTGTATTCACCGGATACATTGATGCGGTAGGAATCCAGGTCTTCATTATAGGCAATGAGGAAGGGGGAACGATCGTTATCTTTGGTGATCAGGATGGCGTTCGGATCATTGACCAGTTTTTCTTCCGCAATGAAGGGCATCACGTTCTTTGCATTCCAGGAAAGGGTACCGGGTTCCATGGAATCGATTTTATCGCCCTCTACGGCCCGATAAATCGTCTTTCCGCTGTAGAAGACGGCGGAGGTCCGGTAGGTATCCAGGAAGGCGATGGTTTTGCCTTCCGTATCCATATGGGCCAGGGCTTCTCCCACTTCTTTGCCGGAATGGTTCAGCATAATGGACGGGGCCACAGTGAGGGCCAGTACAGAATAGAGGACCCCGAGGGCAAGGCCCGCTTTTTCAATGCGGAAGGATATGTCTTTATAAAGGACTCCGGTGAGGATGGACAGGGAGAACAGGGCAGGGAAGGTATAGGTGGTATACTTGGTAGCCACGAATTCGAAGAAAATAAAGACAACGAAAGCATAAATAAGGAGAAGCTGGGTGGCATCCCTGGCGCTTCGAAGATCCAGTTTCTTTTCTTTCCACCGGCGGTAGAGGGACCAGGGAACAAAGAAGCTCCAGGGGGCAAATCCGGCGAAGTAAATAATGATATAGAAATACCATTTATTATGGGATGGATGCTCGGATACCGTGGCCCGGAGGAAGTTATGGACGCCGATGAAGTTCAGCAGGAAATCACTGCCGTGGAGGTAGCACATGGTGCCGTACCAGGCACCGGCGATGACCGTAAAGAGGACCAGCCCCGAGAGAAGGTGGACATGGGCCATTTCCCAAAAGTCCTTCTTGTAAATGAGGAAAAGGAAGCATCCCAGCCCCGGGAGAAGCAGCCCGATGGGACCCTTGGTGAGGGTGGCGAGAGCCGCAAAGACGTAGCAGAGGTAATAGTACTTCCGGTTTTCCGTGTACCCCAGGTAGAAGAAAGCAACGGCAGCGCTCATAAAGAGGAAGAGAGTGGAGTCGGTAATAACGGCTTTGGAGAGCACCCAGCATTCCACAGAGGTGCCAAGGATGATGGCAGAAAGCCAGCCCACCTTTTCTCCGTAGGTCCGGCGGCCGAACCAGTAGGTGAAGAGGACCGAGGCGGAACCCAGGATGGCAGCGGGCAGGCGGGCGGCCATTTCGTTGAATCCAAAGAGGGCAAATGACAATGCCAGTTCCCAGTAGTAGAATATGGGCTTGTCGTACCAGTAGCGGCCATAGATCTGCGGAGAAATCCAATCGCCGGACAGGACCATTTCCTTGGCGGTGAGGGCGTAGTTGGATTCCGCCGTGTCCGTAACGGCAAGGAACTGGTTGCCCATGAGATAAATAATCATGGTGAAAAGGAACAGCGTCCAATAGGGATGGGAACGAAGGGTTTTAATCATTTTTTCCTCCAGTAAGTATGAAATCAATTTCTCTATCCATAGCCTACAGGAGCGAAGTAAATGATTTTATATTAAAGTATAAAGAAATCCTAAACTGGGAAAATGGAGCTTGCAGGAATGATGGGGATTTCTTATGATAAAGGAAATTACAGGATCAGGACTCCCGCTGATTCCTTCTGCACAGCTGCGGCCAGCGGGGTGTTGAAAGTAGGTGATTCATCGGTGAATATACGGAAAAGCCTGATTTTATCCCATATAGCAGTATGTATACTTCCTCTGTTCATGACCCTTTTTGTGGTGGCCTCCTGTTTTGCCGGCCTCATGATGTATGCGGCCAGCGGGAACCATGTCATGGCAGAAAGCAGCTTCCAGTTCAATGTGGTATCCAATACCATAAAGGCCGCTGTTTTCCATGGCATCCGGCACAGGGAAGATGTATCCCATTATGCCTGGGTCATGGAAATTATGGATCCCCTCCAGACCTACGTAGCCCTGGAAAAGGATGGAAATCTCATCTACAGCTACGGGAATGAGAAGTACATATCCGAAGCCAGGGCCCTTGATGAGACCGGTATCCGCAGGGAACTGGATGACCGGCAGGGAAACAGCAGCTACAGTATGACCGATGGAGATCGGTACTATTTCCTGGATAAAGAAATCATTCGGGATGAAACATACCATCTGTACACCATTGCCCATCATCCCAGGGAGAGAAGTGATGCGGCCATTGAAAAGGCCTTCCGCGCCATGAGCCGTTTCATCCTTCTGGCCCTGGCAGTCTTTATCCTGATTACCAGCTATCTCCTTTCCAAGTTTATCATAGGCCGTATCCTTTCTCCCCTGAAGGAGCTGGAACAGGGGGCCGGGGAAATCCGGAAAGGAAACCTTTCTGTCCATCTGGTGCATCATCGGCACGATGAATTCAGCCCGGCCATCGAGGCCTTCAATATGATGGCCTGGCGGCTGAAACGGTCCCTGGAGGAAAGGGAAGAGGAGGAAGAAAAGCGGAAGGAACTGATTGCTTCCATTTCCCATGACATCCGGACACCCTTAACGTCCATCAAAGCCTACGTGGAGGGGCTGGAAGACCACGTGGCATCCACGCCGGCCATGCAGGAACGGTATCTCCAGGTCATCCATAAGAAGGCGGACGTCCTGGAACGGATGGTGGAGCAGCTGCTCCTCCTGACCAAGATGGACATCGGGGAAAGGGCATTGCCTCTGGAGACGGTGGACCTGGGAAGCCTTACGTCGGAGTTCCTGGAGGAAAACCGGGTAAACTGGCAGAAGAACGGCGCGGAGTTTACCTTCCATGCCGAAGAGAATGTATCTGTGGCGGGGAGTCCTCTCCTCATTGAACGGATTGTGGAAAATCTCATATCCAACAGCATCAAGTACAAGACTGATGATGTGGTTCATATAGAGGTGGATGTTAGGAAAGGAGGGACAGAGGCTATCCTTTCCGTGAAGGATGATGGCCCGGGGGTACCGAAAGAATCCCTTGGACGGCTGCAGGAAGCCTTTTATCGCACCGACAAGGCCAGAAGCCGGACAGAGAACGGAAGTGGTCTTGGCCTTTCCATCGTGGCAAGGGCTGCGGAGCTGATGAAGGGAAGAGTAGAATTCAAAAACAGGATGCCCCATGGGCTGGAAGTCATCCTGACGTTACCTTTGGAGGTTAAAAATGGCAAAACGGATACTGATAGTGGAAGATGATGACGATATTGCGTCCATTGAAAAGGATTATCTGGAAGTGAGCGGCTACCAGGTGACGGTGGAAGAAAACGGCACGGCCGGCCTCACGGAAGCCTTGACCGGAGACTATGACCTTATCCTCCTGGACGTCATGCTGCCGGGGATGGATGGATTTCAGATTGTAAGGAAACTTCGGGACAAGGTGGATATTCCCATTATGATGGTGACAGCCAAGAGAACGGACATTGACAAGATCCGGGGCCTTGGATTTGGGGCCGATGATTACATAGAAAAGCCATTCTCCCCGGGGGTGCTGGTGGCGAAGGTGAAGTCCCAGCTGGCCCAGTATGAACGGCTCAAGGGAAAGCCGGAGGACCGGAAGCGGATTACCATCAGCGGCATTACCCTGGAGTCCGATACCCACCGTATCTGGGTACGGGGAGAAGAAAAGGTGCTGCCCAATAAGGAATTCCAGCTGCTGGAGTTCCTCATGGTCCACGCAGACGTGGTCTACAGCCGGGAGACCCTTTACACCAGGATCTGGGGCATGGATTCTTTGGGCAATACGGCCACCGTGCCGGTCCATATCAATCGCCTTCGGGAGGCGGTGGAAGAGGATCCGTCGAATCCAAAGCATATCCTCACCATCTGGGGTGTTGGATATAAATTCAAACCCTGAAACAGAACAGAAAAGGGGCCCGGAGAAATGGATTTCATTTCTCCGGGCTCCTTCTTTGTGCAGGTTATCCGATTAGGGAAGCACTGATTAAATCGTTGTCGGATTTCATTCTTGGATTTTTATGCAATGCGAGGAATAGTTCGACGCGAATAGCGAGCTATTTAAGGAGAACTATGACGAAGCAGTGCATAAAAATCCTTATGAAATCTGACTCTGCGAATTAATCAGCGCTTCCTTAGATGGGGAACAGCACCCGGGCGGCATAAATGGTGCCGGTCATGGTGATGCAGGAGAGGAAGGTACTCATCATCACCAGTTCCGTGGCGAAATCTTCATGGTTATGGAATTCCACGGCATACAGTACGGAATTCACGGGAGCCGGGACGCTGGACATGATGAGAATGGTCTGGTTAATGACGGGGTCAAAGGCAAAACCCGCCATATGGGCCAGCTGGATCAGGATGAAGCCACAGATGGGCCCCACCACAAGGCGAATGGTGCACCCGGCCCAGGCATCGGGATCAGCGAAGGAGAAATGGGACCGGTGAATCTGCATGCCCAGGGTAATCATAACGATGGCCACCAGGGCCTGGGCGCAACTCTGGAAGACGGGCCATACGAAGAGGGTGGTCATATCGATGATACCCGTAAATTTAATGGTAAACACGGCGACCAGGGTATAAATGACGGGCATGTGGAAGATGACGGAAATGGCGTCCCTCGTAGTCAGTTTTCCTACCCCTGCCTGGTAGAGGCCCAGGGTATTGAGGCTCATATTCATCTGCACCAGCATGATGGTGGCGCAGGCACTGGCTTCTGCCAGGTACGGGAACTGGCCATTAATGACATAGGGGGCGTTGGAAAAGACGAGGGCAATGAGGGCAATACCGATATTTCCGTTATTGGAGAACATGGTCCCGTTCTTCAGGGCCGACGTCTTTCCGGCGTCCATCCCCCGGAGTTTTCCATATAACGTGGCGATGGCGCCTATGGCAAACATCTGGATGAAGGCGAGGATGAATACATTCAGCATGGTCATATCCAGCTTTGCCACGTAAATGCTGTAGAAAATGAAGCAGGGCAGCACCACATAGAACGTGAGCTTCGTCAGGGAGGATACGTCCATTTTAAATTTCACGTCCAACAGGTACCCAATGGCCACAAAGACCAGGAGGGGGACGATGTTATCCGTAATAATCTGGAGAAAAGCATCTAATTGCATAGCGGTTCCTCCTTACATCGGAAATAAGGCCTGCATCATATAGATGGCGGCGGTCACCGTGATGATGGAGACGAAAAAGTTAAAGATAATGGCCTGGTTCAGGTGATCCGATTTCTTTTTGAATTCCGCCCCATAAATGATGAGGGACATGGAAGAAGGAATGGCGGATGCCAGGAAGAAAACCTGGCGGGAAACGGTGGAAAGCCCCGGCAGGAAGAGGAGAATAGCCCATGCCACGAAGGGGCTTACAATCAGTTTAATGAAAGCAGCGCCTATGGAATAGCGGTCCGGTTTTGTAAAATGGGTGCGGTGAAGTTCCACGCCCACGGTGACCATGATCAGTACCAGGAAGGCACCGTCAATATGGCCCAGAACGGACTGGATAAATGTGCCTTCAATAGTGAAGCCGGACAGCCGGACGAGGACCGCCAGAATGGCTGCATAGAGGGATGGCATTTTGACCAGGTACGAAAGGACATCGGCCAGCGATGATTTTTCGCTTCGAATCATGGCACCGCCGAAGGTGTTGACTGCCAGATTCATGAGAATCATGAGGAGTGCCATGGAGCCCATGGCTTCCTTCAGGTATACCGCTTTCCCGTCTACCAGGAAAGGAACATGGGAATACACCATCATCACAATGGCAATGCCTATATTTCCGAAGTTAGAGAATGTGGATACCGCCTCAAAGTCGGAAACCTGCCGCCGGTTCCATGTGAGATGGGGAGCGGCGATGGCAGATACGATATAGAGCAGCACCATGAGGACAGCCGCTGCGGGGATGAGGAGAAGCCCATCCGGAGAAAGCTCTGCCCGGTAAAGGGAATAGAAAATGAAGCAGGGCAGTATGACGTATACATTCAGCCGGCTGTAAGTGGGAAGGTCAATTTTAAAGCGGCTGTCCAGGAACCATCCGCACCCCATGAAAGCAAAGAGGGGCAGGATATCATACCAGATAATGTGGAAAAGTGTCATAATCAGGATCCTCATATACAGAATGCAGTCATTTTTGAACCTGCGGAATTATCGGTATTTCCATAAGTATACACCGAATGGAAAAAGGGGGAAAGAGAAGGGATCCGGGCAATATAAAAGAGGCCATACAGCCTCTTCTATATTGCCCGGAAATGGTGGTCAGATTACCATTTCCTGAAGTTGAATGGCAGTCCCAGGAGGTGGGCCACTTCGTCGGCCCGGTAGAGCTTCTTATCTGCCATGTAGCCCCAAAGGCTGTTTTCCCTGCCCATTTTTTTCACAGCGTCCATAATTTCTTTATTCAGTTTCTTTGCCATAATAAATCCTTCTTTCTATACTACTAATATTTTTTATTTTCCAAAGGACCAGGATACAGGGAAGGTAACCGGTGAATCGGTGATTTTTCTTTCCGGAGCTCCTTGCTCCTTCGTTCTGTACGTAGTATAGACTTTTACGAAAACAATATCCAACTGTATGTATTAGTAAAATCAACAAATATAATCTGTTAATTGGCGCCTCGCTTTTACAATTAAAAAGCCCCCGAAGAGGGGGCTTTTGGGCTGCTCGAGTTTTACAGAGATGAGGAAAGACGCTATGGTATGGTCGGGAATAAAGTTGCCGGATTTGGGCTGTTTTCCTCGAGCGGTCCATGCAGGTACCGGGCTCACAGGACATTGCCGGTTCTCTTATTTTCCAAAACTCTCTGCCTGCTGCAGGAACGCTTCGTGAATGCGGGTGTCATTTCCCAGTTCCGGATGGAAGGCCAGGGCGGTCTGGTTTTTGTATCGCACTGCCACGATACGGCTGTCCACGGTGGCAAGGATTTCTACTTCCGGATCTGCTTCCGTAATGTAGGGGGCCCGGATGAAGTTCATCCGGAATGGGCCTATGCCTTTGATGTCGGCGGTGGTGATGAAGCTGCCCAGCTGCCGGCCATAGGCATTCCGTCGGACTGTGACCGGCAGGGTGCCGAAACAGGGATTGTCATCATTATCCAGATGACGGGCCAGGAGAATCATGCCGGCGCAGGTGGCCAGTACAGGCAGTCCCCCTTCTATGGCTTTTTTTAAAGGATCAAACAGGCCTTCTTCTTTCAGGAGCTTCCGCTGGGTCGTACTTTCTCCGCCGGGAAGGATGAGGCCATCGAAATGGGTGAGGTCCCCCTGATTCCGGATTTCTACCGTATCCGCCCCCAGGGAGCGAATCATTTTTTCATGTTCAATAAATGCCCCCTGGAGGGCAAGAATACCAATGACTGCCACTGCAGTTACCTCCGTGGAAAGATCGTTGATTTACAATGTGGGACCGGTGATATCTTTTCCCTTTGGCAGGGATGTACATGGGCCGGCAGGTATCAGGGGCTCTTTATTTGCCTCTTTCAGCCATGAGCAGGGCAATTTCATCTTCATTGATGCCCACCATGGCTTCGCCCAGGTCATAGGACAGTTCTGCCAGCATGTCCGGATTGTTGTAGTTGGTCACCGCTTTGACGATGGCCGCTGCCCGTTTGGCCGGATTTCCGGACTTGAAGATACCGCTTCCCACGAAGACCCCTTCCGCACCGAGCTGCATCATAAGGGCTGCATCTGCAGGGGTAGCCACGCCGCCGGCAGCGAAATTGACCACCGGCAGTTTCTTGTGGTCATGGACATAGAGGGCCAGGTCATAGGGCACTTCCAGCTTTTTAGCCGCTTCAAAGACCTCGTCAGGCCGTTTGGAAGCGAGTTCTGCAATCTGGGTATTGATTTTCCGCATATGTCGGACGGCCTGTACGATATCGCCGGTACCCGGTTCCCCCTTGGTCCGGATCATGGCGGCCCCTTCTGCAATCCGGCGGAGCGCTTCGCCCAGGTCCCGGGCGCCGCAGACGAAGGGCACTTTGAACTGGTGCTTGTCGATATGGTACACATCATCCGCAGGAGAGAGGACTTCGCTTTCATCGATGTAATCGATATCGATGGCCTGGAGAATCTGGGCTTCCACAAAGTGGCCGATACGGCACTTCGCCATGACAGGAATAGATACAGCCTCCTGGATGCCTTTGATCATCTTAGGGTCGCTCATACGGGAAACACCGCCGGCCTTCCGGATGTCCGCGGGAATCCGTTCCAGCGCCATGACAGCAGCAGCACCGGCATCTTCCGCTATCTTTGCCTGCTCCGGCGTGGTGACATCCATAATGACGCCGCCCTTCAGCATCTGGGCCAGCTGTTTGTTCAGTTCATACTGTTCTTTTGCATTGTTTTCTGCCATGATAGACTCCTTACCTGTAAAAATACACATATTTTATGAAAAAAGGGTATAGAAAAAGCAGGGCCCTGGCCCTGCATGAAGACAGAGGCGGCTCACTGTAAAGCGGATAATGGCTTTTCAGTATTTCCCGTCAATCATCTTTTTTACCATTTCATCGAGTTTCCATTTCCAGACGAGGAAAGGACCGCAGATAACACCGAAGAGGGCCTGCAGGATTTCATAGGGCAGCTTGATCCAGGCATAGGCGGGGGTGCTGTAAATGTAAGCCCGGCCCAGGGAATAACCCACCACCATGATGACAGCCCCCACAAGGACCGCTATGAGAGTCGCGATTTTCCGGTTTTCCCTGAAGCAGTTATGGACGATATAGGAAATGGCCATGGCCTGCAGGCCATGGGTGACGAGGGATACAAACATGGGGAGGGGGTAGAAAAAGAAGTCCCCCAGGAAAGCCCCTACACCGCCGACGAGAAAGGCACCGGCGGGGTCCAGGATCAGGGCTGCCGTGACGATGACGATATCGTTGAGGTACAGATGGCCGCCGGGTACGGGGAGCCCAAAGGACGAAAGGCCCACATTGATAGCCATAAGAAGGCCGCAGATGGTGAGCCACCGGGTATTGTGTTTTGTATGGACAGCCGGCATGGTTTCGGCTGTAGATTCATGAATCATGGGAGTTCTCCTTTACACTGCAGTTTAGTTGCATTATAATATGAATCTGAACTTATTAAAACTACCAGAAGCGGAATAAAAAATATGACCAGATGAAATAGCTGATGGCCACGAGAATTGGAAAGTGGGTTTGCAGAAATAGTGAGTCCTGAAGGTGCAGCGCATCAAAAATATAGAGCACCGCAGATTATATATTATATTTGGCAGTAAAGCGGCTGAGGGCCTTCGGCCCTGAACCTCAACTCTCAATTCAACTCTCAACTCTTTCTTTTTCCGGCGCAGCCGCTGGACCTCAAATCTCAAATTTCATTTTTTTATCATACACACCAGGAGCTCTTGCCATGACCGCTTATATGAAATTGTACCTTTCCCTTCGGGAAAAAATCACGGGCCACATTTACCGGTTCGGCCAGAAACTGCCATCGAAACGGCAGCTGGCGGAAGAATCGGGGATCAGCGTGATTACCGTGGAACATGCCTATGACCTCCTGTCGGAGGAAGGCTATGTAGAGAGCCGACAGCGGAGCGGCTATTTCGTGATTTACAAGGAAACCGATGCCTATCCCGTTGGGAGAACCCATTCCCCAAAGGGAAGGGGAACCATCGGTACCGTCCCCGTGGAGCAGCGGGAAGAGGGGGAACGGGATCTGTTTCCCTTTTCCCAGTTTGCGAAAACTATGAGGTATGTACTCTCCATGTACGGTGATAAAATCCTTGATCCCTCTCCCCGTAAAGGGTGCCTGGAATTTAGGGAGGCTATCGCTTCCTACCTCGCGCGGAGCCGGAACATGGCGGTCTCCCCTTCCCAGATCCTTATCGGGTCCGGGGCGGAATACCTCTATGGTCTCAATGTGCAGGTCCTTGGCCGAGACCGCATATACGCCCTGGAAAATCCATCCTACGAAAAAATACGGAAGGTCTATGAAGCCAACGGGGCAGCGGTGGAGCTCCTTTCCATGGGGGAAGATGGCATTTTGACGGAGGAACTGGAAAGGAGCCAGGCCTCGGTGCTCCATGTGACCCCTTTCAACAGTTACCCCTCTGGCATCACCGCCAGTGCTTCGAAACGGGCAGAGTATATCCGCTGGGCGAAAGAGCGGGATGGGATGATTATCGAAGACGATTTCGATTCAGAATTTACCCTCCTGTCCAAGCCGGAGGATACCCTGTTCTCCCTGGCCCCCGAGGGACCGGTGATTTACATGAATACCTTTTCCAAGACCATAGCACCCTCGGTGCGGGTGGGGTACCTGGTGCTTCCGCCCTGCTGGGGAGAACCCTACGAGGAAAAGGTGGGATTCTATTCCTGCACGGTACCGGTCTTCGACCAGCTGGTGCTGGCAGAATTCATCAACCAGGGCCACTTCGAGCGGCACATTAACCGTGTCCGGCGGAGAAGAAAGAAAAGGGAACAGCAGGAACGGGAAATGGTCTATTAAAAAAGGCTGCAGAATACTATTCTGCAGTCTTTTGAAGTGTTGTAGTAAATGGTCATTTGAGAGGAATGGTTCATAAAGGTTGTAGGTGCACATTGCTTCGCTCGTTCACCGGGTTGCAGGTGCTTCGCACTTGGGAATAAGGTGGATTTGCCGCCACAGGCGGCATTCCGCCCTTATGCCCCCGCTTCAACGAGCAAAGCATCGTTGAAGCTACCACCCGGTTGGCGAGCGCAGCGATGCCAACCCACAACCTTTTGCCCCATTCATCGGATTGACCATTCATTCAAGCAACGGAAAGCTCACTGTTCCGTCCGGTCCATCCACCGGTTGCGGTCGAAGAAGGTCTTCGCCACTTCCGGGAAGGAAATATAGCTCAGGAGGTCCTCCATAGAAGCATGGGGATAGCCCTCTGCTGCCAGCTTTGCCTGGTATTTTTCGAGCTGCGGGGGAATGAGGTCCGCCGGCCGGCAGGTGATGGGCTTTTCATCACCGATGCAGAGACGCTGTACTTCGGGGTCGATGGGGCCCGGGGTGCGGCCGTACTTGCCGGCTACCAGGTTTCTGACTTCCGTAGGAATCATTTTGTATCGGCCCAGGGCCACATTCATAACAGCCATGGTACCTACAATCTGGCTGGTGGGGGTGACCAGGGGCGGATAGCCCAGTTCCTTTCGTACCCTTGGCATTTCTTCCAGCAGTTCATCGTACTTGTCCGCAATGCCCAGTTCCTTCATCTGCCGGAGCAGGTTGGACAGCATGCCGCCGGGAATCTGGAAGGTCAGCACCTTGGGGTCGATGGGAATATTGGTATTCAGGTGGAAATCTTCCACCAGGTCCCGTTTTACCCGCTTGAAGTAGTCCGCCAATTCATGGAGCCGGTGCATGTCGAGGCCTGTGTCGTAATCCGTGCCTTCCAGGGCTGCCACCAGGGATTCTGTGCAGGGCTGGCTCGTGGAGCAGGAGAAGGGGGAAATGGCGGTATCCACAATATCGGCCCCTGCTTCGATGGCCTTCAGGTACGTCATATCCCCCAAAGCGGAGGTGAAGTGGGTGTGGATGTCGATGGGGACGCTGATTTCCGCCTTCAGCGCTTTCACCAGTTTGTAGGCGCTGTAAGGACGGAGAAGTCCGGCCATATCTTTGATGCAGATGGAATCGGCGCCCATCTGGACCAGTTCCTTACCCAGTTTGACGAAGTCTTCATCCTTATGGTAAGGACTGATGGTGTAGACGATACATCCCTGGGCATGACCGCCGGCTTCTTTGGTGGCCCGGATGGCGGTTTCCAGGTTTCTCGTATCGTTCAGGGCATCGAAAATGCGGATAATGGAGACCCCGTTATCCACGGACCGCTTGATGAATTCTGTCACCACGTCGTCGGCCATGTTGGAGTATCCCAAAAGGTTCTGTCCCCGAAGGAGCATCTGGATAGGGGTATGGGGCAGGTTTTTCTTCAGCAGTCGGAGCCGCTGCCAGGGGTCCTCATTCAGGTAGCGGAGGCATACGTCAAAGGTGGCACCGCCCCAGGCTTCGATGGCGTAGTAGCCGGCGCTATCCATTTTTTCCAGGATCGGCAGCATATCTACGATGCGCATGCGGGTGGCGGCGATGGACTGGTGGCCGTCGCGGAGAACGGTTTCTACGATTTTTACAGGTTTCTTTGCCATTTTATTTTCCTCGATTTTTAAATTGACGTTTACAGATTTTATCTGATGGCGGATCATTGATCCGTACTTGGAACTGCCTACAATATATCATTTCATGTGAAATTAATAAAATTTATGAATTTAATAGTGAAATAAAATAGATTTATACATTTAGCCACGAATGTATTGAGCCTTCTGAGGCAATAGAAAACAGGCCCATGAAGGGCCTGGGGAAGTCAGTATTTTATCCTCATGGTTCCATGAGCCTGATAAACTCCTTTACCGCCGATGGGGTATAAGAGCGGTGTGGGAGGAGGAGAAAATAATGGCGCTGGGCGTAGGGGGACTGGAGTTTGAAGAAGCGGAGCCCCTTCTCCCGTCCGGTGACCAGGCGGTCACTGACGAAGGCAGCCCCCACACCGGAGGCGGCCAGGGAAAAGGCAGTCACCAGCTGGGGCACTTTGATGCGGATCCGGGGGCTGGCACCGGCTTCTTCGAAAATTTTCAGCGTCCGGGCGCCCAGGTTTACGTGGGCATCGACGAGTATGAAATTGAAGGCGGGAAAATCCTTGAAGTTTACGGCTGTCGTACTTTCTGACCGATGCCGGCCCTGGGCTACATCGGAGGCAGAGAGGGCCCTGTCCAAAAGCCGCTCCGGAAGGAAGAATGTTTCCGGCACCGCCAGAAGGATGGTGTCACTGAAACTGGGAAAACTTTCAAAGGAGCTGATGACCTCTTCATCACAGCTGAATGTGAAATCCAGTTCGTTTTCCTTCAGGAGTTCAATGAGCTGGTCGGAGCTGGTCTCGGACATGGTGATGGAGATATTGGGGTACTTTTCCGTAAACCGGCTGATATAGGGAGGCAGCATGTAGGCATTCATGTAGTTCGTGCCGCCGATAAAAAGTTCCCCCGTCTTCAGTCCATGGAGGTCATCGAGCTGCTGCTTCAGTTCCTGTTCCAGCAGCAGTTCCTTCTTTATATGGGAAATATAAATCTTTCCTACATGGGTCAGGGTGAGGGGCCGCTGTCCCCGGTTGAAAATAGCGGCGCCGATTTCCTTTTCCACCTTACGGATAGCGATACTCAGGGCCGGCTGGGTGATGAAGAGGGCCTCAGCGGCCTTGGAAAAGCTGCCCTTCAGGTAGACCTGGTAAATGTATGTTTTCTCCAATTCCATTGTATAAATCTCCTTTATAGAACCATTAATCCTATAAAATTGATTATATGCTTCCACGGCAGTATAGTAAAGGTACACAAATTAAAGATTTCCGTCCTCTGTTTTGGAGCAATAGGACCTATCTGCCTTTGCAGGCAAAGAATACCAGGTGAAAAGAATGAAACAGATATTGGCCGTTGTAGTGCACAGCCGCCCGGGGGTGCTGGCAAAAATTTCCGGACTTATTTCCAGGAGGGGCTTCAATATTGAAAGCCTCATGAGTGGTACCACGAAAATTCCGGGGTACGTCCGACTTACGATTACGGTGGATGCCGATGATGATACGATCCAGCAGATCTGCAGCCAGGTGGCCAAGATCAGCGAAGTGGAACGGATTAAGGTCCTCCATAAAGAAACGAGTACCCTTCGCAGCATGTTGCTCATCAAAGTCCATGCCGGAGACCGGCAGATGGAAGTGCTCCAGCTGGCGGCGGCTTTCCGTTCCCACGCCGTGGATGTGACGGGAGACAGTATCACCTTCATCAATACGGGCAGTGAAGACAAGCTCACTGCCTTTGCGAAGGCCCTTGGCCGGTATGGGGTGGTAGAAATGATACAGACCGGTATCATTGCCCTGGAACGGGGCGATGAAGGGATGACCGTGGATCATCCCCGGTATGAATGGCCGGATGAAGAAAATCAGAAAGGAGGAGTATGACAATGAAAATGACCGGTGCCCAGGTGATGGTGAAATGCCTGGAAGAAGAGGGAGTTTCTGTTATTTTTGGTTACCCCGGCGGAGCCATCCTTCCTTTCTATGATGTCCTCCGGGATACAAAGGATATCCGCCATATCCTGACAGCCCATGAACAGGGGGCTGCCCATGCAGCGGACGGTTATGCCAGGGCCAGCGGAAAAGTGGGGGTGTGCTGCGCTACTTCCGGTCCCGGGGCTACGAACCTGGTCACCGGGCTGGCCAATGCATTTCTGGACTCTGTGCCCCTGGTGGCTATTACGGGACAGGTAAAGAGTTCCATGATTGGCCACGATGCATTCCAGGAAGTGGATATCACCGGTATTGCCATGCCCATTACAAAGCAGACCTTCCTGGTAACAAAGCCGGAGGAACTGGAACAGACCATGCGTCTGGCCTTCCTGATTGCCAGAAGCGGCCGGCCGGGACCGGTACTGGTGGATGTGGCCAATGATGTGCAGACTGCTCTTATTGACTATGAACCTTCCCCCAAAAAGAAAATGCCCATTACGGTGCCCGATAAGGGGCTTATAGAAAAAGCCATTGAAGCATTAAATGGTGCCCGCCGGCCGGTGATGCTGGTGGGAGGGGGCGTTGCGATTTCCGGCACGGAAAAGGAAGCCCTCCATCTGGCAGAAAAGCTGAATATTCCTGTGGCCAGCACGCTTATGGGCCTTGGCTGCATCAGTGCATACCATGAAGAATTCCTGGGCATGAGCGGCCTCCATGGACACATCCGGGCAAACCGGGCCCTGGCATCGGCAGATGTGATTCTTGCCCTGGGTACCCGGTTCAATGACCGGGTCACCGGGAATCGGGAAATGTACAGTGCCCACAAGACCATTATCCATATCGATATTGATCCGGCGGAACTGAATAAGAATATTCACAGCGCCATTTCCATCGCCGGGGACATGAGAGAGGCCATTCGCATGATTGATGGAGGAGTGAAACCCCAGGACCTTGGCAGCTGGTGGGACCGGATCATGAGCTGGCCGGCACCGGACAAGGACTTCGGGCCCAACAGTACACCCCGGTTCATGGAAGCCCTGAATCCCATTCTCAAGGGAAAGGGCTACATCGTTACCACCGATGTAGGACAGCACCAGATGTTTGCTGCCCAGCACCTGAAGCTGGAATATGCCCGGGAAATGATTACCAGCGGCGGCCTCGGCACCATGGGCTTTGGCCTTCCGGCGGCCATGGGAGCCAAGCTGGCCCGTCCCGATACAAAGGTCATTTCCATCAGCGGCGATGGCGGATTCAAGATGACCGGAAGCGAACTCTTTACCCTGGCCAGCAATAACATCCCCGTGGTGGCCATTGTCTTCAATAACAGCGGCCTTGGTATGATCCGGCAGCTGCAGGTGGCCAATTACCATGGCCGGTTCATGGCCAGCAACCTGCCGGGGTATGTGGATTTTGTCAAATATGCGGAAGCCTTCGGACTTACCGGAGAGCATGTCTCTACACCGGAGGAGCTGGCAAAGGCTGTAGAAAAGGCACTCTCCCTGGACCATACCCATGTGATTGAAGTGGCCATGGATCCACGGGACATGGTGGCACCCATGGTGGCTGCCGGAAAGGGAATTGATGATTTCGTAGAGGGCCTGGGGAAAAGGTAACCTGTGCTTCGCATGTTAAAAAGCCGGACCATCAGAGATTAGGGGTTCTGATGGTTCGGCTTTTTTATTTTTCACGAGATATTATCCGGCAAGGACTTCATCCAGGGCTTTGGAGAGCTGGTCGGCACAGGAGGTGCCCTTTCCGGCACAGTCATTGCCTCGGAGGATATCTGCTGCTTCTTTGGCATCCCGCCCTTCCAGAAGCCTGCCGATGGCGGCCAGGTTTCCAGGACAGCCGCCCTGGAATTTCAGGTTGTGAATCTTTCCTTCTTCATCCAGGTCAAAGGTAATGAGACGGGAGCATACCCCCTTGGGGGTAAAGCGATAACTTTTCATAAGTTCTTCCTTTCCATGGTTTATGATCTCGGAGCCTCAGGCTTCCATAAATTCTTTCAGGTGATTCCGGTACAGATGGAAAATGCCGTACACATACTGCTGCTTTTTGACAAGTGTATCATGGGCATACCAGTCTTTGAAGAGCTTGCCGCCCACAAGGACACTGCCGAAGGGGACGAGGAGCGCTACGCAGAGCATGCCAATGAGCTGCAGCGCATCAAGCCGTTTTGGACTCTGGATGATATCTTCCAGGGTACAGAGGGACTTCAGCTCTTCCAGGAAGCGGTCGTATTCCTCATGGTCCTTTAATGCTTTTTCGTTGACCGTGAGAAAGGCACGACGACCGTCAAATCCATAGCGGATACCGTATTTGTGGAACCGGATGCGGAATGCTTCGGACGGTTCGGTGATTGCCTTTACCGGTCCGATGAAGAGTACCCTCGTTTCCGGCTGGGCAGCACTTTTGTGGAGATTCCACTGGTCCTCGTTCATGACGATGATCCGCAGGTTCTCTTCTGTAAGTCCGTCGACCCGCTGCTTTTCGTCCTCCCTGATGAGGTGGAGAATTTCATTGGAAAGTCCGGCATCCGGCTTGGCCGATACCACAAATAATGTTTTTCGCAAGGCCATCCCTCCTTCCCCGGCTCCATGGGACCTGTTCTTATATCTATCATATCACGGAACATTAAAGAGGAAAATGGAAATTTTAAAAAAGAGTCCATGAACCTGGGGGATTATGGATTTCTTTTTTCAGCAGACTCCGGGGAAGGAGTTCACGAACTGGATGGTAATATCCGGAAAGGAGTCCACAAACTGGATGGTAAAGTCCTCGCCGTAGTCCACAAACTGCCATTCTCCGATGTCATCAGGAAAAGAGGAGACCACTTTCACCTTGAGGTCCGGGAAGGAGTCTACCACCTGTACCCGGATATCGGGAAAGGAATCCACCACCCGCACCTTTCCGGCGAGCCGGATATTTTTGAAATATCCATCGGCATTGATGGGACCTGCCGCAAAGGAAGGAGCCCCGGCAAAAAGGAAGAAGAACAAAGTGGCTAAAAGGACAATGATTTTTTTCATGGCAGCCTCCTGTAGAAGAATGAATGCAAGACTATTGCGGTTTATCGAGCTGTTAGAGTGAGCGGTTTGGCCTGCTGTTGAACAGAGTCACTGGCATGGGGCTTCTAGCTTCTAGCTTTTAGCTGCTAGGAAAGCTGGCCCGCCTGCGG
>ERZ791746.1084-NODE-1084-length-19975-cov-2.439006_pt1 | contig 19975 bp, 17 predicted proteins | sample MGYA00510038_ERZ791746 | MGnify/ENA primary metagenome ERZ791746 (study PRJEB30046, sample SAMN00792018) | human gut metagenome | study: EMG produced TPA metagenomics assembly of the A metagenome-wide association study of gut microbiota in type 2...
CGGCTTATGGTAAGGACGGCGATAAGGCGACGCAGGATTTTATCCGCAAGGCCAAGCGGCAGTTTTTGGACTTGCAGACAGCCCTGGCGTACCGCCGCCAGTCGATTTTTACGGTCGTAGAGCACATATTGAAGGAGCAGGGCGACTATTTTCTCCATGGCGGCAGCCTGCGTCCTTTGACTCAAAAAGACATCGCTGCGGCGACAGGGCTCAGCGCGGCGACGGTGAGCCGCGTCTGCCGCGACCGCTACGCCTTGTTTCGCGGCCGCATCTATCCAATTCAGTCTTTTTTGGCCCACCATTACCGCTGCGATAGGGAGCGGGACGGCAGTATTTCCGACAAGGCTATCATGGAGAAAATGGCGCGGCTTATTGCGGAAGAAGACTGTCGGCGTCCCTGGTCTGATCAGGATTTAGCCGATTACTTCAGCCAGCAGTCCGTGCACGTGGCACGGCGGACGATTACGAAATTTCGATTTAAAATGAATATCCCCAACAGCCGCATGCGAAGGAGAATGAAGGAATAATCTTCGCCATGCATGTAAAAAACAGCTGCCGCATATCATCGTATTTGATATGCGGCAGCTGTTTTGTCATATATCGATTATTTTGTAATGGGATGGATACGTTTGACAATATACGTGCTCAGGAGAATGCCCAGCAATGCGAAGACTGCCATGACCGTAAAGACGATTTGGTAGCCGGCGATGCCTGCGTGGGAGTCTAAGATGGAGCCGTATACGGCATACATGAATGCGCCGGGGAGGTACCCGACGAAGGAGGCCATGGACATGGCCGAGCCGGTAATTTCGCGAGGGACGTTGACTTCGTCCATCGGGGCGAAGAAGACGGCGCGCATGCTGTAGACGCAGGCGCTGATGACCAGGGAAATGACGATGCCGGCCCAGATGCCGAGGGCTTCATGGGGAAGATAGGCGAAGGCTGCGAGGACGACGCCTGTCGCGAGGAAGCCAACCCGCAAGTATTTGGTCGGGGAATGAAGGACTTTGTCGGAGATCAGACCGCCGATAGGACCGCCGACCATTTTCAGGCCGTATTGGTTAATGATGCCGTATACGCCGACCAGCGCTGCCGGAAGGGCATAGGCTTCATTCAGGAAGGGGATAAAGTACGTAATACCGCAATATACGCTGTAGACCAGGAAGATATTGCACGATACGAGCCAGATATTTTTGTTTTTCAAAGCCTGTACGGCGCCCTGCCATGCCTGCTGATTTTTGCTGACTGATTCGCTTTGCGCTGTCTTGTCTTGTTTTGCGTCAGGTTCTAATAAGAAATACATGACAATGCCGATGACGCCGGGGACGGCCGCGTAAAACAAGATTGCCGCGCGCAGTCCTTCGGCCGTGCTTCCCAAGGCAGAGAAAATACCTAAGGCGCAGAACGCGACGAGGGTGTCTACGAGACCGCGGCCGGCTTCCATGATGCCGAACATGCGGCCTTGCTCTTCGCGGGTTCCCAACAGGCGGACCGTTTTAAGCATCGTCGGCCAGTAAAGCATGTCAGCGCAGACTGCCAGCAGACAGTAAATGAGCAGGAAGGACGTATACGATGGGAACGTAGAAAGCCACAACCCGCAAAGACAAATGCCAAGTAATGCCAAAGGAATCATTATTTTTTTCGACACCCGGTCGGTCAAATAGATAGAAGCCAGGAAGCCGAAGGTGGAAATTAAGCCGGCGACGCTCATCGCTGCGCCGATCTGCGTGTGGGATAATCCCATGAAGTCCTGCATCGGTACGTAGAAGGCATCTTTTAAAAAGCCGAGCTTGTAAATCGTGCCAGCTCCCAGCACCAGGGTACCAAAGGATATCCATTTTTTGTCTAAGCCTGCTTTCTTCGGGCGCATTACCGCTTGTTCAGCCATTTCTGAATCACTCTCCGTATCAAGTAAGTATAGATAATCTTAAAGGAATGTCGTTGTCGTGTCGAACAGATTTGACACCTTTAGTATATGTGTGAAAATGTGTAATGTCAAGTCAAAATATGTAATTATTTGGCAAAATAAAAAGTAAATGCGTTGCAAATTGTGGCAAAGTGTGTTAAGATACTATCAGAACAGATTTGGTGCACGCGGACAGAAGGAGAGATATATATGCTGTCTGAACAACGATATAAGATCATAATGGATTTATTGGAACAGGAACCGATTGTCAAAAACAACGCCTTGTGCAAATTGATGTCGACGACGAGGGAAACAGTCCGGCGGGATTTAATGACTCTGGAAGAGAAAGGACTCCTCAAGCGCATCCGCGGCGGAGCTATGAAGATCGCTAAAGGATCTGCGCCGTCGGCGTACGAGTCGTTTCACGAACGCAAGCAGAGCCAGGTGGTATATAAAGAACATATCGCTAAAGAAGCGGTGAAACTGATTCAGGACGGCCAAGTCGTCGCTCTGGATTCAGGGACGACGGCCTTGCTGTTGGCAAGAGAGCTGAAAGGCCGGTTTCGGTCTTTGACTGTCGTAACGAATTCCCTGGCAATTACAAATGAGCTGGCCGGCGCGGCGGGTATAGAGCTCATCGTGACGGGCGGCGTATATAAAGAAGATGAAGAAGCCTTTTTATCTGATTTTGCCAGCCTGATATTTTCGAAAATCCATGTTGATATTTTCTTTTTAACGACTTGCGGCATTTCGGTAGAAGCGGGCGTTACGTATCAGCGAATGGACGAAATACCGGTCCAGACTAAGATGATGAAGGCAGCAGACTGTACAATCGCCATCGTCGATAGTTCGAAACTGGGAGTCAATTCCCTGGTGCGCATGTGCGGCATCGAAAGTATTGCCGCCTTGGTTACTGACGTCGGTATTTCTGCCGAGCAGAAGCGGCGTTTTGAAAAAGCCGGCGTGCACGTCGTCGTAGCGCCGGAAAGGAGCGAATAAGTGATGAAGGAACATGTAGAATATACTAGAAAGCCCAGTGTTTTATTGGTGTCTATTGACGCCTTAAAGCCGGAATTTCTCTTTGAACAGGAACGATTAGGCATTTCCCTTCCGTTTCTTACGTCGTATTTTCTGAACGGCGGGCGCATCGCGCCGAAGGGCATGAAAAGCGTGTTTCCCCCCTTTACGTATCCGTGTCATCAAAGCATGATTACGGGTACCCGTCCCATGACCCACGGTATCGTCAACAACGCCATATTCGACCCGGCGTCGCGCCATAAAGGAGCGTGGCACTGGTTTGCCAACAAGCGGGTAATGACTCTGTGGGAAGCGGCCCGTCGGGCTGGTTATGTCGTAGGCAGCGCGGCCTTTCCTACTTCTGTCGGCGCCAAGGGCGATTACGTCGCGCCGGAATTTTGGTGGGACGGCTCGGAGATGGACAGTGCCTTTATCGACGCCGTGTCGACGCCTCAGGGCTTGGTTGCGGAAATGGAAGCAGATATCGGCCGTTACGCCGGAGGCTTGGATTTGTCTGACGACGGAGACGCTCAGCGGTATAAGGCTGCCGCGTGGCTGCTGCAGAACAAGCTGGGACCCTGCCAGGAAGAAAAGCCTTTCTTCCTGACGGCGTATTTCGCCAGTTTTGACGAAAGCGCCCATCAGTTCGGCGTATACAGCAAGGAAGCGGCCCGCAGTTTGGAAAAAATCGACGCCATGGTCGGCATGCTGGTTCGCGAAGCCGAAGCCATTGCGGGCGGCAGCCTCATCGTCTGCGTCGTATCCGACCACGGCACGTTGGACAACACTCACACTGTTTATCCCAACGTATTGCTGCGTCAGGCCGGGCTGATCGAATGCGACGACACGGGCTGCATTACCGATTGGAAGGCGTACAGCCAGCGAGCCGGCGGCATTTGTGAAATCCGTCTGGCCCATAAGGACGACGATGTGTCGCGCAAAATATTGGACGACGTGATGAGCGAGCTGGCGCGGGACGGGCAGAATGCCATTATGACTGTTCTGACCGGTGAAGAAGCGCGGGCCCGCGGCGGGTTCCCCGACGCCGATTACGTGCTGATTTCTCATAAAGGATACGAAATACGGGACGATGCAGACGGTGCGTTTATCCGTACCGAACTGACACAGAAGGCGCAGCATGGATATAATGAGGAATTTCCTGAAATGAGGGCTTCTTTCCTGCTGGCCGGCGAGGGTGTCGAAGGAGGCGTCGTCGACGATATGCGCCTCATCGATGTGGCGCCGACGCTGGCGGCCCTGATGGGGGCCGAGCTTCCTGATGCGGAAGGCCGAAACGTCTTGGCATAAGGAGAACAAACGTGGCAGGTATAGAAATCTTTGTGAAGCAAGCCGCTGATTTGTTGTGGGGAGACTGGCTCCTGTGCGCTTTGCTGGGCCTGGGCCTGGTCTATACGATCATGACGGGCTGTATTCAGCTGCGGTTTCTCTGCTATATCCGGCGGGGACTGTTTCTGCGCGCCTCCCAGAAGGACGGCGCGGCAAAGAAGGGCTGTACGTCCGTCCAATCGCTGTGTGCCTCCCTTGCCAGTTGTGTCGGCAGCGGCAACATCGTCGGCGTTTCGACGGCAATCCTGTGCGGCGGTCCCGGCGCGTTGTTTTGGATGTGGACGGCGGCCTTTCTGGGGATGGCTACGAAGTTCGGTGAAATCGTCATGGGCGTCCGCTATCACGGCGAAGACCGGCAGGGAAATATTACGGGCGGTTCTATGTACTATATTTCCCAAGGTTTGCGGTGGCGCAAAGCCGGCGCAGCCGTCGCCGTGTTCTTATTCATCCAAAACTGCGGCGCAACGCTGATCCAGTCCAATACGATTGCGCAGGTCATGAAAGAGGCCTTTTATTTGCCTGTCGGTGTGACGGCCCTGTTTGTGGCTGCGCTGATGTTCTTTATCATCAGCGGCGGATTTAAGCGGCTCATATACATTGCGCAGCGCATCGTGCCGTTTATGGCCGGATTGTATTTGGCGAGCGGCCTGGTCGTGTTCGTTGTGCATCTGGATGCCGTGCCGGCTATGTTTCAAGCTATCGTGTCCCACGCCTTTGCCTGGGAGGCCGGAGCCGGCGGCGTGCTGGGCTATACGATGAAAGAAGCCATGCGCTACGGTGTAGCCCGGGGCCTGTATTCCAACGAAGCTGGTGAGGGCACGGCTCCCGTTCTTCACTCGGCGGCTCAGGTAGACCATCCGGTTCGGCAGGGCTTCTATGGCATCATCGAAGTATTTGTCGACACCTTTTTAATCTGCAGCGCGACGGGCATCGTCGTATTGCTGACCGGCGCGGCACAGTTTCACGACAACGCCGCGACGCTGACGGCTGTAGCCTTTGATTCCGTCGTGCCCGGCATGCGGTATATCATGTATTTCAGCTTGATATTATTCGCCGGCACGTCTATCATGAACCAGTGGTATTTCGGCCATGTCAGTCTTACGTTTTTGAAGAAAGAATCATGGGATTCCCTGTATCGGTATGCCTTTCCTGTCCTCATCGTCATCGGCAGCTTGGGAACGATACAGTTGGTCTGGTCCATTCAGGATATTGCGCTGGGATTGCTCATCATTCCCAATATCGTCGCGATGCTGTTTTTGTCGCCGGAAGTTCGGCGTCTTACGAAGGAATTCTTAGACCCGGCTAATGGGTATATTGCAAAAAGAGGAGAATAAACAACATGAACACAGATGTCAAGAAATATATAGAAACGGTACCGGCTGTAGCGAAAGCCGCCAAATTGGAAGAAGTTTTCTGGATCAATCCGAAGAAGGAAGAACAGAAAAACTGGCATATTACGGCTGTGTCGCCTGAAGACATACAGGATGCGGCAGCCCGCCTCCAACGGTTTGCTCCTTATTTGGAAACGGTATTTCCCGAGCTCAAGGCCAGCGGCGGCATCATCGAATCGGAACTTCGGGATATTCCGAAGATGAAAGACTTTTTGAACCGTTCCTACGAAGCCGGCATTCAGGGAAGCCTGCTTCTCAAGATGGCCAGTGATTTGCCTATTTCCGGATCGGTCAAGGCCCGGGGCGGCATTTACGAGGTTCTGAAACACGCCGAAGAACTGGCAATAGAAGCGGGCAAGCTGAAAGAAACGGATAACTACGCCGTCTTGGCGGAACCGGAATTTCGTCAATTTTTCAGTCAGTATACGGTGCAGGTCGGCAGTACAGGAAATTTAGGTATGAGCATCGGCATCATGAGCGCCCAGCTGGGATTCCGCGTCATCGTTCACATGTCCGTCGACGCTAAGCAGTGGAAGAAAGATTTGCTCCGCAGCCGCGGCGTTACGGTCATCGAATATGAAGACAACTACTGCGCCGCCGTAGAACAAGGGCGGAAGAATTCCGATGCCGATCCCATGAGCTACTTCGTCGACGATGAAAACTCGAAGAACTTGTTCTTAGGCTACAGCGTGGCGGGCCGCCGTCTCCAAAAGCAGCTGGAAGCGATGCAGATTCCTGTAGATGCCGAGCATCCCTTGTTCGTCTATATTCCCTGCGGCATCGGCGGCGCTCCCGGCGGCGTCACCTACGGCCTGAAAGAAGTATACGGCGATAACGTTCACTGCTTCTTTACGGAAACGACTCATGCCTGCTGCATGATGCTGGGAATGGCGACGGGGCTTCACGACGGCATTTCCGTAGAAGATATCGGCATCGACGGCAAAACCGATGCTGACGGACTGGCTGTCGGCAGACCGTCGGCCTTCGTAGGCCGCGTCGTAGAACCGCTGCTGTCGGGCATTGCGACGATTCAGGATGGGACGCTGTACGATTTGATGCGGGGACTTCTCGATACGGAAGGCGTATTTATCGAGCCGAGCTCATGCGCTGCCTTTGCTGCCTTCCTTCAGTCGGATTCGCTGCAGGAATATGTCCGTCAGGCCGGCCTCGAAGCCGTTATGGGACAGGCGACGCACATCGCTTGGGCGACGGGCGGCAGCATGGTGCCGGAAGACGTCCGCCAGGCCTATATCAACACGGGGATATAACATGGCTGCAACGGGAGTACCGAACGTCCTCGTTCTGGATATAGACGGGACGACGGTGACATCGCAAAAATGCGTAGACCCAGATACGAAAGATGCCCTGCTTCAATTACAGAAGCAGGGCATCCGCCTTATCCTGGCGTCGGGCCGGCCGCCTGAAGGCGTATATCCCATTGCCAGACAACTGCAGCTGCAGCGGTTCGACGGATATATCGTGGCCTTCAACGGCTCGAAGGTCATCGAATACAAGACGAAGCGCTGTCTCTACGAACAATATCTGTCGAAGGAAACGCTGCGCTCCTTGTGGTATGACGCCCGCTGCTACGGCTTGGGAATCATGACCTACGGCAAGGGGAAGATCATCACGGCGTCCGAGCCGGACCCGTACGTGCGGGCCGAGTCGTCGTGGAGCCATATGCCCATTGTCCTGTGCGAGGATTTTTTAAAGCACGCTCCCAAGACGATTTACCAGTGTTTGCTTACGGGAAAACCGGAACAGCTGCAATCTCTCAATCCGTTGTTATCGGAGCTATATCTCGGAAAGGCCGAAGTATTTCACTCGGAACCGTCTTGTTTGGAAGTCACGCCGTGCCGCGTCGATAAATCGCTGGGCCTCAAAAAGCTGTTCTGTCATTTGGATATTTCGCCGTCTCAGGTCGTATGCTGCGGAGACAGCTACAATGACATCGGCATGCTGCGGTATGCTGGAGTCGGCGTGGCCATGGCCAATGCGCCGCAGGCCGTCAAGGAATTTGCCGATTACGTCACCTGCCGTTCCAACGACGAGCGCGGCATTGTAGAAGTCGTCCGCCAGTTTTTCCCCTCCGTATTGCCGGCATAATAAAATCCCCCTTCCCAGATCGAAAACGCAGTTGGGAGGGGGATTTTTATTGGGAGAAATCGATTGAAGAGACAGCGCCTGCACGCTACAATATACATATCACAGCAGCGGGAGGCAGAAGACATGAGACAGAAGCACATTGCCATTATAACGGGCGCGTCCAGCGGATTAGGACGGGAACTGGCGGCATATCTTGATCGGAGCGGCGTCGATGAAATATGGGTAAACAGCCGGCGTGCCGAACGCTTGGAAGCTCTTCGCCAAGGGATAAAAACGCCGATGCGGATCATTGCCGGAGACATCAGCGACGAGATGACGATAGGGGTCTTTCGGTCGGCTCTGGAAAAAGAGAACCCCGTCGTCGCCTATTACATATATGCCGCCGGGTTTGGAAAGATCGGTGCGGCCGGCAGCATTCCCTTATCTGAATTGCGGCAGATGATAGGAGTCAACGATACGGCGGCCGTGACGCTGACTGAAGTCTGCTTGCCGTATATGGCCGCAGGAAGCCGCGTGGCTTTCATCTGCTCTGTCGCGGCCTTTCTGCCGATTCCGTATCTGAACGTATACGCCGGGACCAAGGCCTTTTTGTATCGCTACGGCCGGGCGTTGTCTGTCGAACTTGCGCCGCGGCGCGTCGGCGTTACAGTCGTATGCCCCTACTGGATTAGAGATACGGAATTTATCGCCGTTGCCAGACAAGGGGAAGATCAGCCTTATTTCAGACGCTTTCCCTTTGCGTCGTCGACGGCCTTTGTAGCGAAGACCGCCTGGGATGATTTACAAAAAGGAAAGGTCGTGTCGACGCCGGGCTGGGCTGCCAGTCTGATCCGCATCGGCGCGAAGGTGCTGCCGTCGGCCCTCGTCATGAAGATGAGCCGTATCTTATTTGGATGATCTTAGCTTTCTGTCTTTATGGCAAAGAGAAAATACAATACATGTATGCACCAAACCATGGCGACGACAAGGCTGGCTGGCCATGAAGCTTCCATGAGCCATACGGCGAAAGCCATCATAATAGTAACGGTACTCATGATGACAGCCTTTGTTTTTACCGGCAGGGACTTCTTTTCCAGGAAATCTGCCAGATGCTTTTTGTATAAGTCCGACTGCTGAAACCAGCGATGCAGACGAGCTGACCCTTTGGCAAAACAAAAGAGCGTCAGCATATAAAAGGGAACTGTTGGTAGAATAGGAAGAAATATCCCAATAGTTCCTGCTGCCAGAGACGCGAAGACTAAGGCCAGCCAGCAGGCTTGGAATATGCGGCGCCAAGGAGCGGTATGAAACGACGGCATGAGAACATCACCTCATTCAATAGATAATAAAAATCAGTTTTATCATATCGAAAGATGCGTATGCCGTCAAGAGAGCAGCATAGTCTATTGGACAGGGGGCGTTATTGTTTCGGGCGGCAGGTTAGGAAGTTCCAAAGGGGAATGAAATATAAGTAACAAGCTAGGATCACTGAGGCGAGGGGCGCGTCGATAATTGCCAGAAAGGCCGAACAGGCGATTGACCAGGGAATGAGGGCTGAAATGATGATGACCGTATTTTCCAGATGAATGGCTAGGCGCTGCGGGTCGGGTTCGACAGACTGGCAGAGCTGGTGCGTCAGCATGGTGGCTAAGGTTTGATTGCAGGAGATCATAGAGGTTATGATAGATGTTGCAATGATGGTGCCGAATGGAGTAATGCGCTGACTCAGGACCGTCATATGCGTCTGGATGGCTTCAAGAAAGCCTGTGCCAGAAAACATACCGGCATAACTGGATGAAATACAGATGATGGCGACGACGTCGGCCATGGAAACAATGCCGCCGCCGGAGGCCAAGCGGGCCAGATCCGGATCGGCAGGATGAAATCCCAACAGGCAGGAAGCAAAGATTTCACTGAGGGGCATGTGTTGTATTGCTGAGGCAATAATTGCCGCAGCTATCGTGCTGGTAATCATGATGGCTTTTACGCCGATTCTCCGGGCAGACAAGATAATGACCAGCGCGGCTGGTACAAGCGTTATCCACGATAGGTTAAAAGAACGGCAAAATAGTTCAGCGGCATTACTGCTGGTACTGCTGCCTTGAAACAATATACCCATTGACGCGTATATGACGCATGTTAAAATACTGGGAACGACGGCAGTTTTAACCATGAGACGGCAGTTCGTAAAGATATCAGTCTTCGTAATGGCGGCGACGAGGAGGGCACTTGTTGACATGGGGGAGCAGCGGTCGCCGAAATACGAACCGGCCATGATGGCTCCGCCGGAATACATAGGTGGGATATTCATGCTGTTGGCGATGGTCATGCAGATAACGCCGATGGTTGCCGCTGTGCCGAAGGACGTGCCGGTCAGGGCCGATACGAGGGCGCACAGCAGAAACGACGCCAGGAGGACGGCACTGCCGTCGCACCATTGTGAGGCATGGTACACGATATATGGGATAGTGCCGCTGATGCGCCAGGCTGCTGTCAGCATGCCGACGAGGGACAGGGTGATGAGGACGTTTTTTGTCGTCTTAATGCCGGACAAGGCCAGATGAACCATTTCAGAAAAGGAATGGCCCGTTTTCAGGCCATGGCTGAAAAATAGGATGAAGCCGGCCAGCAAGGCGAGAATCAACGATTTCCCTGACGCCAGGCAGGCGATGAGAGCGGCGGAAAAGGCGGCTAATATCCATAGTTCCATCGATGGGAACCTCCTTTGTCGTAAGTCTTGGTTATAGTGTAATCTTCTTTGTAGTGTATGGCAACGTTTCGCCGCGCCGTATCTTTTATGATGAATCTAGGCATACATTTGTATTTTTGATATACTGAGGCTGTAACGACGATTCGATAAGGGGGACGCGCCATGATTCGCTTTATATTTCTCTGCCTTGGCAGGCTGCTCGTATATCGCCGGGCTGTGCTGATGGCCTTTGCCTGGATTGCCCGCTTCGGCTACTTGGCCTACGTTTTGTACGGCCTTGTCGAGTGGTTCCGGCCCGGCCGCATGGCCGGCACCCTGTACCGCCGCCGGACTTTGTTGTACTGCCTGTTTTCCGTAGGGCTGGGCTCGGCCGCATCGTTTGTCATCGGGCGCATTTGGAGCCGTCCCCGTCCCTTTGTCCGCCATAGAGGGATATCTTCCCTCATTCCTCATAAGGAAAACGCGTCCTTTCCGAGCAATCACGCTATGAATTCCATGGCCGTAGCCCTCATGTTATTGAGCCGAAAGAACTGGATGGGCTTTCCCTTTTTAGCCGGCAGCGTCGTATTAGGCGCTTCGCGCGTCGTCTGCCGCCTTCATTATGTCAGCGACGTGGTAGGCGGTTTTGCCATTGGTGCGGTCAGCGCCTGGGCTATTCGGCGCAGCGCCGCCGCTAAGGAGGCGGCGACGTACGTTCTCTGGCTGTACGACGGCCTCGCCGGGGCGATGGCCGCCTGGCGCAGAAGATGGTAACGGACGGCCGAATTTCAGCGATATGGCTGCGCTGCCGGACAGTCAGAAAAGAAAATTTTTATGCAAAAATCCCGTTCCCCCATGACAAGGCATGGCTGGAACGGGATTTCTTTTTTAATCTAATTTTAATTTTCGCCTAATCTAATTTTAATCTTTCTTTTCCGGTGTGAACTTCGTAGAAAGAATATGACCGACGAACAAGGCGATGGCGCCGATGAAGCATACGAGGCCGAGGATATCAGCCGTGCTCTTGAAGTCTTTGCCGACGAGGGCCAAGGGGTTTTCGCTGCCGCCGGAGGTGACGGAAACGACGATGAGCAGGGCGATGATGACGCCCATAAGGCTTTCGCCGACGATGAGGCCCGACGCGAAGAGGACGCCACGGTGGCTGCATGCTTCTACGTCTTCTTCTTCATGGCCCGGGCTGCGGAGCGCCGCTCTGGCCTTGAGGTGCTTATGTACGAAGTAGCCGATAACCGAGCCGATGACCAGGGGGATTTCCAAGGTCGGCGGCAGGTAGATGCCCATGCCTACGGCCAGCGGCGGCAGGGCCAGGGCTTTCGTGTTTTTCGTCAGCAAGAGGTCGATGATGATGACGACGATGCCGACGCCGATACCTAAGAGGATGTAATCCCAGTCGAGGCTGGAGCTGAAAATCCCCTGGGCGATGGTCGTCATGAGGGTTGCCTGCGGAGCCGACAAGGCCTGGGACGGGTCCATGCTTTCGCGGGGCAGGGCACCGGTGAAGCCGTAGGCCTGATAGAGCAGGTTCAGTACGGGAGCGATGGCGATGGCGCCGATGACCGAGCCCAGGATGAGGGCTACCTGCTGTTTCCACGGCGTAGCGCCTACGATATAGCCTGTCTTGAGGTCCTGCAGGTTGTCGTTGGAAATGGCGGCGATGCTGACGATGACGCTGGTGATGAAGATCGCCAGGGCCGTGGCGAATTTCGTGCCTTCTGCCGTTTCAAAGACTCCGAAGGACGTGCTCAGGGCAAAGACGACGAGGGACGATACGATGATGCCCAGAATACCGATGCCGGAAATCGGGCTGGCCGAGGTACCGATCAGGCCGGCCATGTAGCCGCAGGCGGCAGCGACGAAGAAGCCCATGAGGACGGCGACGATAATGCCGACGGCGATGTAGGTAATCGTGACGGACATGGGAAGACCTGCTGCGCCTACGAAGGAGTAGAACGTGATGAACAGGCCGACGAGGATGGCGATGAAGACGATGGCGATGGATTTCGGCGTCATGTCGATATCCGTGTGGTGCAGTGCCTTCTTTTCCGCCGTGTCGTTGTCGCGGATCGCGCTGATAGACATTTTAATGCCGTCGATAACCGGTTTTGCCAAGCGGATCAGGGTCCATACGGCGGCGATGCCGATGCAGCCGGCGCCGATGAAGCGGACCTTCTGGGCCCAGATCTGGCTGGCGAAGTCGGCCGCAGCCTGGCCTTCAGCCGGCGTAATGACGCTGGTCAGATAGGGGACGAAGACGACCCATGCCAGGAGCGTGCCGACTAAGATGGCAATACCGCTGGCAATGCCGATGAGGTAGCCCGCGCCGAGGAGGGCCATGGAGAAGCCCAGGGGCAGCTGCGTCGTCGCCGTCTTGCCGAGAGCGATCCAGTAGCTGAATTCGGACGACAGGATATGGAAGCCGTTGGCGCAGAGGCTGAACAGGCCGGCCAGGGCCGTGCCGGACACGATATCCTTCATGCCCGTTTCCTTCTTGCTCGTATCTTCGTGAGCTGCTTCGGCCTGGCGGATGTCGCTGCCGACCTTCAGGATTTCAGCGGCGGCCCGGCCTTCCGGATAAGGCAGGTCGCTGTTGACGACCATAGCCCGCCGCAGCGGAATGGTAAACAGTACGCCTAAGGAACCGCCGCAGGCGCACAGGAGCAGCGTTTCCCAGAAGGGGAAGCCCTGCCAGTAGCCGAGCATGAGCAGGCCTGGCAGGATGAAGATGATGGCCGACAAGGTGCCGGCAGCGGAAGCCTGCGTCTGGACCATGTTGTTTTCCAGGATGTTGGAATGCTGGAACATGCGCAGGATTGCCATGGAAATGACGGCGGCCGGAATGGACGACGAGAACGTTAGGCCGACCTTTAACCCCAGATAAACGTTGGACGCCGTGAAGATGACCGTAATCAGCGCGCCGAGGAGCATGCCGCGGACGGTCAATTCAGGCAGGTTGGGGTAGTTTACCGTCATGTTTGATTTTGAATCCATGATGGAAACCTCCTTCGAAAAGTATAGATAGATTTGACCATATATTATGACAATTCTTCACATACAGTATACTAGATTTTTATAGATTCGTCACATCGGCCCGGCAGGGGAATGATTCATTATATGTAGGAATAAATAGACGATTTTTGATGATTTTTATGCAACGTAAAACGATAAAGCAGACGAAAATCTTGCGCATGCGTGGTATAATAAAAAGTAATGAATTTGCGTGCTCTATGAGACGATTAAAGGAGGAACTACGTGATGAAGGATAACGAAATTATCGAAGGCGTGCTGAAGGAATTTGCCGGCCTTGCCAAATGCCCCCGGCCGTCGCGCCATGAAAAAATAGTCAGCGACTACATCGTAAAGCGCTTGGGAGAGCTGGGCATTACCCAAGTCGTACAGGACGAAGTGTACAATGTCATCGCCGACGTGCCGGCTACGCCAGGCTGTGAAGATCTGGCATTGACCATTGTACAAGGACACATGGATATGGTCTGCGTGTCCAAGCCCGGTGTGGACTACGACCCCTTGACCAGTGAAATCAAGCTGATCCGCGAAGGCAATATCCTGCGTGCCGACGGCACGAGCTTGGGCGCCGACGACGGCATTGCCGTAGCCGTTGCGTTGTATCTCATTCAGCAGCCCGACGTGCAGCACGGCCCGCTGCGCCTCATCTTTACAGTCGACGAAGAAACGGGCATGACCGGCGCGACTCATTTAGACCCGAAATATGTACAGGACGCCAAATACGTCCTCAACTGCGACTCTGAATACATCGACGTCTTGTGCGTCGGCTCTGCCGGCAGCGTCCATACGCATTTTTACCGCACCTTGACGCGGCGTCAGCCCCAGGGGGCGAAAGCCGTCGCCATCATGACCAAGGATTTTGTCGGCGGCCATTCAGGCGAGACGATCAACGCCGGCAAGAGCAATGCCATCAAAGCGCTGGCCCATACGCTGCGCCGTTTGACCGACGCAGGCGTCGCCTATGAATTGGCGTCCATCGACGGCGGCGTAGCGGCGAACGCCATCCCGTCGTCGGCAGAAGCCCTGATCGTCCTTCCGAACGCCGATACGGCGGCCGTGCTGGCCGTGCTGGACGAAGCGAAGGCGGAATTGGATTTGGTGTACGGCGAAGTAGAAAAGACGGCGGCCATCGTCATGGAAGACCGGCCCATGCCGGAAACGGTACTGGCTGCCGACGACGCCAAAGCCGTCGTACAGCTTCTCCTTATCCTTCACTGCGGCGTGTTCGCCATGAATCAGACCTTGCCCAAGTTGCCGGACTTATCAGCCAACGTCGGTACGATTCGGACGGAAGAAGAACGCGTTGCCATTCAGTATTTCCCCCGTTCGTCCTCCGACGCCCGCCTGCGCGAGTTCATGCAGGTGCTGCCCGTATACGGCGAGCTGACGGGCTGCACCGTCGACATCGCCTCGCCTGAACCGGCATGGACGGAAAATCCCCGCAGCCAGCTTCTGCCCATCATTTCGGAAGTATATGCGGCCGAAGCAGGCCATGCTCCCCGGGTGGAAGCGATGCACGGCGGCTTGGAAACAGGCTATTTCTATGCTATGAATCCTAAGCTCGACATCGTATCGGTCGGCCCGACGACGCACGCTATCCACAGCGCCGACGAGTCGCTTGAGCTCGATACAGTCGCCTTACTAGTTCGCATCATCGCTGGCACGCTGCCGAAATTGAAGTAAACGAAACGATCAAACTGCCGTACCGATTGGTACGGCAGTTTTTTTCGCAAGAAATCCTTGTCGCCTGCATGAAAAATTTTTATATTCGCTTTTTATAGTTTACGAAATACATGCCATAGGATATGCTTAAGATAACGACAATATTTATTAAGGAGGCGACGGAGATGAAATCTATGCGAAACAAAAATGGAAGCCTTGGGCGACATTCTATATTGGGGATGCAGGGCTGCGTCATGAAAACTGCTGCTGTGGTTGCGTTGGTTGCCGGTATGGCGGTTTTGCCGGCCGGAGCGGCCGAAGGGGACGGTCTGTCTGTGCCGAATGTTGCGACGGCTTTGGCCTATGACAAGATGGACGGGGATATCGCTGTTTCGGTGAAGATTCCTGAAATACAATGGGGGCCTTCCGTCTCCCAAGCTCGGCAAGAACAGGTAAATGCCGGCATACGCAGCCTATGTGAACAGTATGTTGAAAAGGCGGAAGATCAGGCCAGACAGTATCGCCGCGCTTTTTTAGATACGGGCGGCAGTGAAGCGGAGTGGAAAGCTCACGGCATAGAGGTTTCCGTCTGGTACGAAATATTGGCGCAGACAGACGATTACCTGTCTTTGGGCATTATGGGAAAGGACAATTGGAGCCGCGCTCACTATCAGGCGAAATACTATACCTTCGACTGCCGGACGGGAGAGATTGTCACGCTGCAAGATATCCTGGGCGACGAGTATCAGAGAATCGCCGATGTCAGTATTCAGCGGCAGATGGTTCACCGCTGGAATGGCAAGCCCTATTACGGGGCTTTTACTGGCGTGGATGAAGACACATCCTTTTACGTCAATGAAAGGGGAAATCCTGTCGTCGTCTTTCCTGCTTATGAAATTGCTCCGGGAAGCGAAGGCTGGCCGGAATTTGAAATTATCAAGCCCTATGCTGTCGACAACTTATCCGAATTGACGATACTGCTGGGAATGGATGATAGGGAAACGGCACGGCTTTTTGGCGGCGGTACGGAAAACTGGTCGGCAGACCGTACGTTTTTTGTCGGCAGGACTTACGAAATCATGCTGCATGGACAACCTTGCCGCCTGTTTACGATCTGCGGCAGAGATAAGACCGTCGACGCCGTATCCATATGGATTGTAGGCGGAGAACGGCCTGTGACGGCAGAGGACGTTACGGTATGGGCCGGCTACGTCACGGCCATGATGGGGACAGAGCCGACGCTGGACCCTGACATTTCTGAAGGCGGAAGCCGCAACCGCCGCTGGCATGGGAGCGGACTCATTGCCGTCCTGCACCAGATGCCCGATATTCTTACGATTTCTATTCAGCCGGCCGTCGGCGAGCTGCATTGACGCTGACTCCTGAGAAGGAAGCCGGCTGCATAACCGCATATAGCAGACGTAAAAAACGCTGCCGCGCCAAGAGAATTTCCTGACGCGGCAGCGTTTCTGCATGATCTGTATATTTATCTTTCTTTAGAACGAATTCGTTCCATCTGTTTGTACGAGAACACGCCGGTCCGGCCGATGAGGGCGTAGTACAGAGGAATGGCCGCCAGGGCGATGACGGCGGCTCCGAAGTAGACACTGGAAAATCCGTAGGCCGGCACGAGGCTGCCCAGCATGTAAGGCCCGACGCCGACGCCCAGGTCGACGAAGATGAAAAAGGTCGACGTAGCCAGGCCGATATGGTCTTCCGGCACGCCGTGGATTGCCAGGGCCTGTCCGGACGAGGTGACAGTGCTGTAGCTGAGGCCGAGGAGGACGCCGCCGATGGCAAAGAGGGCATTGCTTTCAGCAAGCCCGACGGCAGCCATGCACAGGGCTAAGATGGCCAGCGTCGGATACATGACGGCGTCGCCGCCGTGGTGGTCCAGAAAGCGGCCGATAATGGGCCGGCTGAAAAACGACGTGACCGAATAGGTGCAGAAGAAAATACTGCCGGCAATGGCCAGATTCAGGGAATTCGTATAGGCCCCGATGAAGCTGAGCACCGTAGAATAGCCGATGCCGCAGAAGAAGGAAATGATGGAAATGGGCAGGGCCTGTACGGAAATGAAGCTGTCCCAGCGCAGGGATTTGAGGGCTGCCCTGTCGGCTGCCGTACAGACGTGCTCCGGCGAATGGATGGCGGCAGCCAAGGCAAAGGTCAGCACGGCCAGGCCGATGCACACGTACACGTTCAAGTAGTAGTTTCCGCCGCTGCACAGGGTCATGCCTAAGAAGGGACCCGCCGCCGAAGCCAGCGTGTTGCCCAGGGCATAGTAGCCGATGCCTTCGCCGCGCCGCTTCGGCGGGACGATGGCTCCGACGATGGTGCTGGCCGCCGTGGCGGATATGCCGTAGGCCGCGCCGTGGAGGCAGCGGATGACCAGAAAGGCCGTCAGCGAATGAACGGGGAAATATAATAAGAGCCCCGCCATGTAAATGCCCGTGCCGACGAGGAGGGCTTTCTTGCGCCCTAAGGCGTCGATGACATGGCCCGTGATAATGCGGGACGATAAGGCGCCGATGATGAAGATACCCGACGCCAGCCCGGCCTCGCTGACCGTCGCATCCCAGGTGTGGATGGCAAACTGGGTCGACCACAGCATGAGCTGGTACATGATGACGTAGAGGAGAAAGTTGATGCATACATCAATGGTAAAATCTTTAGTCCATAGCCTGTCGCGCACGACAAGACCTCCTTTGCAAGACGCCCCAGGGGCCGACGGAAGCTTTTAAAAGAGATACTTCGTATCGTAGCTCAGATCCATATACTGGGCGATCGTTTCGTCGTCGAAGCCGTATTCTTCCGATTTGCGCATCCACGAACCGACGCGCATCTGCATCTTCTTTTTGGCCGTCACCGGCTCTTCGTACTCGATGCGCAGCATACGGGCCGCTTCCGATTTGTCTTCGACGCGGACGAAGAGGCCGTGGCGGAAGGTCAGCTCGTAGACCTTGCGGAAGGCGTGGGGCAGCTGAAAGCCGAAGGGGACGAAATACTTGTCGATAAAGCCGTTGGCGATGAGGATGGAGCCAGAGTAGTCCATGACGTGATTCAGGTCGTACTTCAGGTCTCCTGCCGGCGAGTTGAAGGGGACGGGCTTTACGCCGTCAATGGCCGGCGGCTCCATGCCGTTGTTGTTGGTCAGCAGCTTGTGAAGGGTCAGCATTTTCTCGTCGTTAAAGCCGAAGATAGCCGTGTAGCCCCGCAGGCACGCTTCGTTGTACATGATGGGATGCAGGCCGAACTCTTCGATATTGAAAAAATCTTCTACGTGTTCGACGGCGACGATGCTGAGCTTGAAATCGGCGAAGTCGAAGCCGTCAAAAAACTGAGCGCGCATGGCAGTACCTCCTGTCTATGATGCGCCGGCTCCATTCGGGGGGCGCGAGTTTAATCGGCAAATACCGGGGCGTTGTTTTCAAAGCGGGCGATGCGGGCCAGCGATTCGACGCGCAGGCCTTTGGATTCCAAGGTCTGCCGGCCGCCCTGGAAAGTCTTTTCGACGACGATGCCGATGCCGGCGACGGAACAGCCCGCCTGGGCGGCGATCTCGGTCAGGCCTACGGCAGCGGCGCCGCTGGCCAGGAAATCGTCGATGATGAGGATGGATTCGCCGGCGTGGAGATAGGATTTACCGATAGACGCCGTATACGATTCTTCCTTCGTATAGGAATAAATCGACGCCGTGTACTGCTCGCCGCTCGTCAGGAGCGATTTCTTTTTGCGGGCGAAGACGACGGGCCGGTTGTTCATGGCCAGCGATACGGCGTAGGCTACGGCGATGCCGGACGATTCGATGGTGACAATGCGGTCTACAGGGACATCCTGAAATAGACGGGCAAATTCCTGGCCGACGTGGTTGATGAGCGTCGTGTCGATTTGCTGATTTAAAAAGTTGTCTATCTTTAAAATACGGTTGTCGATGATGATGCCGTCCTGCAGGATGCGCTGTTTCAATTCGTCCATTACGAACCCTCCTAATAATTATGAAAGTCAAATGTAAACGTACACGTTTAGAATAGTAACAGTCTAATACGAAACCCCAGTCAAGTCAATAAGAGACTTGTTTAAGTAGCAATCTTGCTACCTTGTTCACGGAATGTTAAGATATAATTAAAATATGGTTTTATTGCGTATTAATGGGGGATAATAAAATGAAAAATAAATTCTTGTACTTATGGGGCCTTCTTATTTTGTGGAGATGCACCTTGCCATTACTTGGCAATGATATAAAAGTTGGTGAATTATTGCAGTTATTATTAGAGTGCATAATAATTACTGTTGTATGTTTGTTGTCATATCAATTTTGTAAGAAAAATGGATTTATGATTCGTTTATATTATTATTTTTGCAGACGTCCTATTCTATCGCTCGTTTCTATATTTTTGTTGATAAGTACTGTTTATATTGTAAATTACAGTATTGAACGGCAAAGAAGTAAAAAAATGGAAATACAAATGATGATTGATAATATTGCAAGAAAAGATAAGAGATATACAGGGGATTTTTATTTAGTACCTAATTATAATTCGTCTTCTAATGAAACATTGGCTACAGATTCTAGTGGAAAAACTTATTCTACAAGCTCAATTGAATTTGAAAATCAGGTAAAACTTAATAAACAAATAAAAGAATCAGCAAAAAGAGAGGTATTTTTAGATAAGGAAGTATGGGAATATCAGCAAAAGAAGGGTATATACATTATTAACGTAATACTAGATGAAATATTTCCTAATAAGATCTCGGATTATCATTAAAATTTTTTAAACGGCGAATTGTCAAGCTAAGTGCAACTTTTTAGAGTAATGTACTTCGTATGGCGTT
>ERZ791746.1085-NODE-1085-length-19970-cov-3.866834_pt1 | contig 19970 bp, 13 predicted proteins | sample MGYA00510038_ERZ791746 | MGnify/ENA primary metagenome ERZ791746 (study PRJEB30046, sample SAMN00792018) | human gut metagenome | study: EMG produced TPA metagenomics assembly of the A metagenome-wide association study of gut microbiota in type 2...
TACAATCCCGGAATGTGCCGTTTGGCACTTCCGGTGATTGTTGCCAAGCATGCGATAAAACAGTCCGGTGGACTGTTTTGAGTATCGGCGGCTGGTCAAAGTCGGGTTTGTCCGAAATTTTGGCGCGTGCAAAGTGCCAAGCCCCTCACTTATGAGGGGCGGAGAGTTGAAGTGGGCTTGCTCACTTTGTTCAATAAAATGAGGGAAAGCAAAGAAAGGAAAAAAGAATGAGCAAAGAACTGGCAAAGACATATGATCCGAAAGCGATCGAAGAAAAATTATATGAGAAGTGGTGTGAAAACAAATATTTTCACGCTGAGGTTGACAGGAGCAGAAAACCGTTTACAACGGTGATGCCGCCTCCGAACATTACCGGAAAACTTCATATGGGTCATGCGCTTGACAACACATTGCAGGATATCCTGATCCGTTATAAGAGAATGGAAGGCTACAATGCGTTATGGATTCCGGGAACGGACCATGCGGCTATCTCTACAGAAGTAAAAGTTACGAATCAGCTCAAAGAAGAAGGTATTGATAAGAAAGAACTTGGACGGGAAGGATTCCTTGAGCGTACATGGCAGTGGAAAGAAGAGTATGCCGGAACAATCGAGAATCAGCTTAAGAAGCTCGGTATTTCCTGCGACTGGGACAGAGAGCGTTTTACGATGGATGAGGGATGCTCGAAAGCGGTTGAAGAAGTATTTATCAAATTATATGAAAAAGGATATATTTACAAAGGATCAAGGATCATCAACTGGTGTCCGAAATGTAAGACATCTCTTTCAGATGCAGAGGTAGAGCATGAAGAGCAGGAAGGACATTTCTGGCATATCAAATATCCGATCGTAGGAACAGACCGTTTCCTTGAGATCGCGACAACGCGTCCGGAGACGCTTCTTGGAGATACGGCGATCGCGGTACATCCTGATGACGAGAGATATCAGGATATTATCGGCAAAAACGTGATCCTTCCGCTTGTAAACAGAGAGATCCCGATCGTGGCGGATTACTATGTAGACAAAGAGTTCGGAACAGGAGCGGTAAAGATCACTCCGGCACATGACCCGAATGACTTTGAAGTAGGAAAACGTCATGATCTGGAAGAGATCAATGTAATGAACGATGACGCTACGATCAATGAAAAGGGCGGAAAATACGCAGGTATGGAACGCTATGAGGCGAGAAAGGCAATCGTAAAAGATCTTGAAGAGCAGGGATATCTCGTGAAAGTTGTTCCGCATACACATGCAGTCGGAACACACGACCGATGCGGTACGACAGTTGAGCCGCTCATCAAACAGCAGTGGTTCGTGAAGATGGAAGAGCTTGCAAAACCGGCGATCGAGGCGCTCAAAAGCGGAGAATTAAAATTTGTGCCTGAACGTTTCGATAAGATTTATCTTCACTGGCTTGAAAATATCAAAGACTGGTGTATTTCCAGACAGATCTGGTGGGGACACAGAATTCCGGCATATTACTGTGACGAATGCGGAGAATTTGTCGTAGACAGACACGCTCCGGAGAAATGCCCGCATTGCGGATGCACGCATTTTACACAGGATGAAGATACGCTTGATACATGGTTTTCATCAGCGCTCTGGCCGTTCTCTACACTCGGCTGGCCTGATAAGACGGAAGATCTTGATTACTTCTATCCGACAGACGTGCTTGTGACAGGATACGACATCATTTTTTTCTGGGTGATCCGTATGGTATTCTCAGGATATGAGCATACAGGAAAATCTCCGTTCCACACAGTACTGATCCACGGACTTGTAAGAGATTCACAAGGCCGAAAGATGAGTAAGTCTTTAGGAAACGGAATCGATCCGCTGGAGATCATCGACAAGTACGGCGCGGACGCACTTCGTCTGACTCTTGTTACCGGAAATGCACCGGGAAATGACATGCGTTTCTATAATGAGAGAGTTGAGGCAAGCCGTAACTTTGCCAATAAAGTATGGAACGCATCCCGTTTCATTATGATGAATATGGATGAAAATATTATTGACGAACCGTCTCATGATCTGTTTACTCCGGCAGACAGATGGATCTTATCGGCTGCGAATACGCTTGCAAAAGACGTGACGGACAATATGGACAAATTTGAGCTTGGTATTGCGGTTCAGAAAGTATATGACTTTATATGGGATGAGTTCTGCGACTGGTATGTAGAGATGGCAAAATTCCGTATTTACCACAAAGAGGAAGCTCCGGAGGCCGCAAACTGCGCTCTCTGGGTATTGAAAACTGTGTTGGCTCAGGGATTGAAACTGCTTCACCCGTTTATGCCGTTTATAACAGAAGAGATTTACGGGGCGCTCGTTCCGGAGGAAGAGTCGCTTATGATGTCCGAGTGGCCGAAATACAAAGAAGAGTGGAATTTTGCGCAGGATGAGTTTGTCATGGAACGCGTGAAAGCGGTGACAAGAGGCATCCGAAACATCCGTGCGGAGATGGACGTTCCGAACAACCGTAAAACAAACGTATTCATCGTCAGCGAAAAAGAAGAACTGACAAAAGCGATTGAAGGATTTAAACAGTCGGTAATGCCGCTTATGTTGGCGTCCGACATCATCGTGCAGAGCACAAAAGAGGGAATAGAGGACAATGCGGTATCCATCGTAGTTCCTGATGCGGTCGTATATCTGCCGCTTGAGGATCTTGTGGATTTCGAGCAGGAAAAAGAGAGACTTACAAAGGAAGAAGAGAGACTGAACAAAGAGATCAAACGTGCGAAAGGAATGCTTGCAAACGAGAAGTTCGTAAGCAAAGCTCCGGAGGCAAAAGTTCAGGAAGAGAGGGACAAACTCGAGAAATACGAGCAGATGCTCGCACAAGTAAAGGAGAGAATGGTAGGTCTTGGCTAATATAAAAGGTTTTTTTACAAAAGTCAGAAATCTGAAAAAAGAAGATATTAAGGAACACTTTAAAAAGAGGAAAGAACGCAGGCAGATGATCTTGGAAAAACGGCGCAATGGAAAGTTCGCCAAGAAGATGCAGCCGGTTTATAAGTGGATGAACCGGCTGTCTGTTCCGCTTCAGTTTCTGCTTGCATGTATCATTAACTTTTTCATCGAAGTCATCTCAAGACTTTCGTTTGGAGAGGCGTGGGCGTATCTTACAAAAACGCCGCTTGTGTTTTTGTATAATTCATGCATGATATTCGTTACATTTACGATCGTTTATCTGGTGCGAAGGCGTGTGTTTACAAGAATATTGCTCAGCGTGTTCTGGCTGTTTTTGGGAATCTGCAACGGATATCTGCTGACGAAGCGTGTAACCCCCTTTAATGCACAAGATTTGAAAGTCCTTTCAGACGCATTGGAGTTGACGGGAAATTATTTTAACACGTTTGAGCTTATTATGATCATTATCGGTGTGACCGCTTTGATCGTATGGGTCGTTTCGATGTGGAAACGGGGCGGACAGTACACAGGAAAGATGCACCGCTGGATCGCGCTTGGCGGAGTTGTCGCTTCCTTTGTCGGCTGTATGGCGCTGACAAATCTGGCGATTGACAAACGTGTCATTTCTAATTACTTCGGAAACATTGCGTTTGCATATGAAGATTATGGATTTCCGTATTGCTTCTCGGCAAGTTTGTTTAATACAGGGATCAACGAGCCGACAGGATATGGCAAAGAGACGATGGAGAAGATCAACGAAGAAGAAAAACTGACGAAAAGTTCGACGGGAAGATCGGAAGAACAGCGTCCGAATATTATTTTCGTACAGCTTGAGTCGTTTTTCGATCCGACAGAGGTAGAGTGGCTTCGCTTCTCCGAAGATCCGATCCCGAATTTGAGAAAAATGTTCAGCGAATATTCAAGCGGATACTTTAAAGTGCCGTCAGTCGGCGCGGGAACGGCAAACACAGAATTTGAAGTTCTCACAGGAATGAGTATGCGTTTCTTCGGACCGGGAGAATACCCATATAAAACATATGCAAAGACTCGTACGTTAGAGAGCGCGGCGTCTGCCCTTAAAGGGCTTGGATACGGCGCCGAAGCTCTTCATAATAACGGAGGAAATTTCTACAGCCGCGCCCAGGTATTTAACAACATGGGATTTGATCATTACACAAGTAAGGAGTTTATGAATATACTCCAGACAACGCCGAAAGGATGGGCGACAGACGATATTCTCGTTCCGAATATTATGGAGTCTATGGATACGACCGAAGGGCAGGACTTTGTGTTTACAGTCAGCGTAGAAGGTCACGGAGAGTATCCGACAGAAAAAGTGTTGGAAGATCCGGAGATCGTTGTAAGCGGCGTGGAAGATGAAGGCGAAAGAAATGCATGGGAATATTATGTAAATCTTGTCCATGCAATGGATGAATTTGCCGGAGATCTCGTACGCGCCGTGGAGGAAAGAAACGAGCCGACTGTACTTGTGTTCTACGGCGATCATCTTCCGACGATGAATCTGGAAGCAAAAGACCTAAAGAGCAGATATCTGTACAATACAAATTATGTTATATGGGATAACATCGGGTTAGAGAAAAAGGACGGAAACGTAGCGGCATATCAGGTGATGGCAGATGTGTTTGAAAGACTGGATATCCATGCCGGAACAGTATTCAACTATCATCAGCAGCGCCGCCATACGAAAAATTATCTGGCAGACCTGGAACTGCTGCAGTACGATATCATGTACGGCGATCAGTACGTTTACGCAGAAGAAGGCTCTCCGATGAAAGAAGGCCATATGTATATGGGCGTAAAAGACGCCGTGATCTCACAGGTGACAGAACAATATAATAAAACATACAGTATTTACGGAGAGAATTTTACGAAACAAAGTAAAGTATTTATTAACGGGGAAAAGCAAAAGACGACGTTTTTAAATAACACCCGTCTGGATCTGAAAGAGTCAAAACTTTCCGACGGAGACACGATCATGGTAGCGCAGGTCGGATCGAGCAATACGACGTTTCGGACGACGAAGACGTATAAGTATAACGCCGGAACGCTGACCGAGATGCCGCCGGAAAACGGCAGACAGGCGTTTGTCGTTGAGAAGGAAGAAAAAGAAAAATGACATACAGTGAAGCAGTAGACTATATACTGGACATTCCCAAATTTACAAAAAAAAATGATGCGGCACACACGAAAGCTTTTCTGAAAACGCTCGGAGATCCTCAGCGGAAAATGAGGATCATCCATGTGGCGGGAACAAACGGAAAAGGTTCTGTGTGCGCGTATCTGGACGGAATGCTCCGTTCGGAACAGAAACGAACGGGGCTTTTTACGTCTCCCCATCTTGTAAAGATCAACGAGAGGATCGTTATAGACGGACAGATGATTTCGGATGAAAGATTTCTCGAAGTATTTGAAGAAACGATGCAGGCAGTGGACAAGATGAAAGAAGCAGGGCTTTCTCATCCTACTTTTTTCGAGTTCCTTTTCGGTATGGCGGTGCTTGCATTTGCAGAAAGCGGCGTGGAATATGCCGTTCTTGAGACAGGACTGGGGGGAAGGCTTGACGCGACGAACGCCGTGGAATCTCCGGCGGCATCAGTGATCACTTCGATCGGTTTTGATCATGAACAGTATCTCGGAGATACGTTGGAGAAGATCGCATCTGAAAAAGCGGGCATTATCAAGCCTCATGTTCCCGTATATTATGCGCAGACGACGGGAGAAAGCGATTCGGTAATTGAAAAAGAAGCAAAAAAGCGCGGAAGTTTCTGTAAAAAAATAGGGAAAGATGCGTACGAAATTCTTGGAATCGAAGACAAACATATTGCATTTTCATGTTTGAATGATTATTATGGAACTACCACGTGGAAATTGAACAATATCGGTTTGTACCAGCCGCATAACGCATTGCTTGCGATGGAGGTGATGCGTGGTCTGTTCGGAGAAAACGGACATCCGCATTTATGGAAAGAGGCTCTTGAGGCGGTGAGATGGCGCGGAAGGATGGAAGAAGTTCTGCCCGGAGTATATGTGGATGGAGCACATAACATAAGCGCGGTCAAGGCGTTTGCAGAGACAGTGGAAAAGGCCGGGTTTGCAGATGCGGTTTTGTTTTCCGCGGTTCGGGATAAAGACTATGAAGAAATGATAAAATATCTCTGTGAGCATACAGAGGCGGCATGCTATATCGTGACGCAGATTGAAGACGCGAGGGGGACGCGGGCGGACGAACTGGGAGTAGTTTTTCGGAAGTACACCGACAAACCCGTCCGTGTGATCGGTTCGGTGAAGGATGCTTTTGAATATGCGGTGAGCAGCAGAAGAGGCGGCAATGTATACTGTCTTGGGTCGCTGTATCTGACCGGAATGATCGAGGGGTATCTCGGCAGCAGGGAAAACCAGATTCGGGGAGGTAGATAAAATGCTGGATTACGAAGAAGAATTAAAAAAATTCAAGCCAAGCCTTGAAGTGGATGATATTGAAAATGCGGTTTATCAGGAAGACTTGACGGATATGACCGATCTGTTAAAGCAGGTAATGGATCAGAAGAAGTAGAAAGATAATGGTGGGTATAAATGGAATATACGAAAAAGATCGTATATCAGTCAAACTACTGGTATAACGACGGTCTGAGAAAGGCGAAGATCCGCGATATGTCGGGAGCGATCATGTCTTTGCGGAAAAGTCTTCAGTTCAACAGGGAGAATATAGCCGCGAGAAATCTTCTCGGTCTCGTGTATTATGGGATCGGAGAAGTGCCGGAAGCTCTTGTGGAATGGATCATCAGCAAGAATTTAAAGTCCCGGGACAACATTGCGGATTATTACATTAAAAATGTTCAGTCGTCCGCCAAGGAGCTTGAGCAGATCGATCTTGCGATCAAGAAATACAATCAGTGTCTTACATATTGCAGACAAAACGGGGAGGATCTGGCGGCGATTCAGTTAAAACAGGTGATCGCGGCACATCCGACATTTTTAAAGGCGTATCAGCTTTTAACCTTGATCTATCTGCATACGGGGCAGTATTCTCAGGCGAGACAGACGATCAAGACGGCGAGAAAACTTGACACGACGAATGAGATCACTCTTTTGTATATGCATGAGCTGACAAAAAAGGGGAAAAAGAAAACAAAAGAAGAGAAAAAGAAAGAAGAAGCGGTTGAATACAGTCTTGGAAACGAGACGATCATACAGCCGAAGCATTCCAGATTCAGACAAGTTACGGCCCAGCTTGCGGTTGCCAATATCTTTATCGGAGCGGCGATCGGAGCGGCGATCATCTGGTTTCTTGTGGCGCCTGCCGTGAATCAGTCCAGATCTGAGCGGATGAACGATCAGATGAGAGAATACGCAGACGAGATCAAGTCGTTAGAAGCGCAGGTCAGCGCTCAGACGCGGACGCTTGACAATTACAGAGCTTCAGGCGAAGATGCGCAGGCGAATGCCGAGCTGGCACAAAAGACAGCGGAAGGCTATGAAAAACTGCTGAGTGTGGAAGGGCAGTTCCTTTCAAATGATTATGATGACGCCGCATTGGCAGATGCTCTTCTTGGGATTAGCAGAGACACGTTGAAACAGACAGGACAGGTCAAGTATGATGAGATAGCGGCTGCCGTTTATCCCGGAGCGTGTGAGGTGAAATTAGCAGAAGGAACACAGGCGCTGAATTCAGGTGATTATGCAGGGGCGATAGACCCCTTGTCTAAAGTTGTGCTCATGAACGAAGGATATAACGACGGGCAGGCGCTTTTGAATCTGGCGCAGGCTTATAAAGGAAGCGGAGATAACGAAAACGCGACAGTTTATTTCCAAAAAGTGATAGAAAAATACGCGGGTTCGGAATATGCCGCAGAAGCTCAGAGCGGACTTGCTGAGATTACAAATGAAAATAATTAATACATTACGAAAGAAAAGGAGATGCCGGGAGGCATGTCCTTTTTTTGTATAGGCAACGAGCCAAAGTCCGGGCTTGCCCGAGACCTTGGCGACTGCTTACAATCCCGGAATGTGCCTTTTGGCACTTCCGGTGATTATATAGATTTTTGAATTTAAGATGCCGAAAAGGAGACGACGAAGCGATGGAATATCAGGTACAGGAAAATTGTCTGACGATTTATCTTCCGGCAGAAGTGGATCATCATAATGCGGAGGAGATGAAGCGTAAGGCAGATAAACTAATCGATCGAAATCACATTAAATACGTGATCTTTGATTTTGAAAATACAGATTTTATGGATAGTTCCGGTATCGGAGTTATTATGGGGCGATATAAAACGATTTCTCTGATCGGAGGAGAAGTGTGGGCGGTGCATACAAATGCACGCATCCGTAAAATACTGACTTTGTCAGGGGTGACAAAAATAATGCAGATCTATGAGGAGGAAGAAGAATGACACCTGCAAATGAAATGGAATTAAAGTTTGACAGCAGGTCGGCGAACGAAGGCTTTGCCCGCGTGGCGGTAGCGGCGTTTATGACGCAGTTGAATCCGACGGTAGAGGAGGTTGCAGATGTGAAAACCGCCGTGTCGGAAGCTGTGACAAACGTCATTATCCACGGATATGAAAAAGAAGTACGCAAAGTATATATCAAATGTATGATTGAAGAAAACATATTTACAGTGGAAGTGTGCGATCAGGGAAAAGGAATTGAGAATATCGAGGAGGCAATGTGTCCGATGTATACGACCAGACCGGATCAGGATCGGTCAGGTATGGGATTTGCGTTTATGGAGGCGTTTATGGACAGCGTGGAAGTAGAGTCTGAACTCGGGAAAGGAACGCGGGTGCGGATGAAAAAGGCAGTCGGAAAAGGCAGGGATATATGGACGACACAATCGCTTTGATCAGAAAGTCACACAGTGGGGATAAGGCGGCAAGAGAACAGCTTGTAAAAGAAAATGTCGGACTGGTGCACTGTGTCGTGAAACGTTTTCTTGAAAGGGGCGCGGAACGCGAAGACTTGTTCCAGATAGGGAGCATCGGCTTGCTTAAGGCGATCGATAAGTTTGATCTGACATATAATGTAAAGTTTTCTACTTATGCAGTTCCGCTTATTTCCGGGGAAATCAAGCGTTTCCTGCGGGATGACGGAATGATAAAAGTGAGTCGTTCGCTAAAAGAGATCGCTTATAAAAGCGTACAGGCAAGAGAACGTCTCATCAGTTCGCTGGGGCGCGAGCCGACAATAGAAGAGTTATCAGAAGAAGTCGGAGTGGAAAGAGAAGAACTTGTACAGGCGATGGAGGCGGGATGCGAGATTGAATCCATTTACCGGCCGGTTCATCAAAAAGAAGGAAGCGAGATACGGCTTCTTGATAAATTAGAAGAAAAAGAGAAAAGAGAAGACAAGATCTTGGATCTGATCGTTCTCAAAGAACTTCTCGAGACACTGGATGAAGAAGAAAAACAGTTGATTTTTCTTCGGTATTTTGCTGATCGGACACAGAGCGACGTAGGAAAGATCATGGGAATTTCTCAGGTGCAGGTGTCGAGATCCGAGAAACGGATCATTGAAAAATTAAGAAAAAAAGGAGGAAGATAAAAGAATCGTATAAAATCCGGCAAAGGCAGCATACTACAGTAAAAAGAAGTGGATTTACTGAAAAATGCAGTGAAAAGGAGTCGGATCATATGATGGAAGATGGAAACGGACGAAAAAAAGTATGGATTTGTCTGTCGATTGTCGTGCTTGCGGCGGTTGTAATCGGAGCAGTGTATTACATGAATATGCCGAAGGAACACTCGGAAGAAGGATTTTTAATCCGGAGAGAAAGCGAGGACTGTGCGGATGGCATCAGGGAAAACGCTCTATATTAAAGGCGATAGAGATGTGGAGGTGACTAAGCCGGATGTAACACTTGCAGATCTGCTTTCTATGGAGTGCTCCGATCAGTCGCTTCTTCCGAAGCTTAAAACAATGAAAATATTGAAGTTTAAGAAAACGGGCAATCAAAGATGTGTGATTTCGGTGCTGAAAATAATCGCATGTATCCACGGCCAATATCCGGATATGGAAGTGCAGAATCTGGGAGAAACAGATATGATCGTAACATACGAAGATCAGAAAACACCGTCTTATGCATGGCATCTTACAAAAACTGCCTTTGTGACGGCTGTGACATTTTGCGGGGCGGCATTTTCGATCATGGCGTTTAATAACGATGTAGATGTAACGAAACTGTTTGATCAGATTTATCATCTTGTCACCGGAAATAAGCCGGGCGGCATAACGATTTTGGAAATCGCATATTCTGCCGGGCTTATGATCGGTATTTTGATCTTTTTCAATCATTTCGGGAAACGCCGTTTTACAGTAGACCCTACGCCGATGGAAGTGCAGATGCGGGTGTATGAAAACGATATTCAGACAACGCTTATTGAAAATGCGGCAAGAAAAGAAAAAGAGATCGATGTCGGAAAAGGAGGCGGTATCCATGGGACAGGCGGCTGAGGTGATCGTGGAAGAGCTTGTGCTGGCTCTTGTCGGATTGAGTGCAGCGGCTGTGGCAGGCGGCTTATTTTCTTTTATCGTGGAACTCGGAGTGATCGCTGATTTTGCCGATCGGACACACACGGGAGACAAATTGCTTTTCTATGAAACATGTGTGGCGCTTGGCGGAATAATCGGAAATATCGTTTTTCTTTTTTACTCTTTTGCGCCGAATGCGGTATCGTTTGCTTCTGCGTCTTTTGCGTCCGGGGCGGTACAAGTTCTGTTTGGGATTTTTGCCGGGATTTTTGTCGGATGCTGGTCGATGGCGCTTGCGGAGATATTAAATGTTTTTCCGATCTTTATGCGCCGCGCGCGAATCGTCAGATACGCGTCTGTTTTTGTGATCGGCGCAGCCATAGGAAAAGGATTGGGAGCAGGATTGTTTTTCTTAAAAGGCTGGTAGAAGATGAAAGACAAGGCGGGATTTCAACAGGAAAATTATCTTGAAAGAGGCAGGGTTTTGGACTATCATTAATCTTAGTATTCTGAAAACAGGAAGCCCCTTGGCTTCAGACAATGGTAGTTCACTGCAGAAAGTCTGTCATATAGGGTGTATGAGATATTGTTTGGAAGATGACGATAGATTTAAGACACGGAAAGGAACGAAAACAGTATGCTTCAGATAAAAGAAATATGTAAGGAATACCGGACGGGAAGTCTTGTTCAAAAAGCGCTTGATAAAGTGAGCCTGAATCTGCGTGATAATGAGTTCGTGGCGATTTTAGGACCAAGCGGTTCGGGGAAAACGACGCTGTTAAATGTCATCGGAGGATTGGACAGGTATGACGGCGGAGACTTGATCATAAACGGGATTTCGACGAAGAAATACAAAGACCGGGACTGGGATTCGTATCGGAATCACACGATCGGTTTTGTGTTTCAAAGTTATAATCTGATCCCTCATCAAACACTTTTGGCAAATGTGGAACTGGCGCTTACGATTTCGGGAGTAGGCAAAGCGCAGCGCAGAGAACGTGCGAGACAGGCGTTGGAGAAAGTTGGCTTAGGCGAGCAGATCCACAAGCGCCCGAGTCAGCTTTCCGGCGGACAGATGCAAAGAGTTGCCATTGCAAGAGCGCTTGTAAATAACCCGGATATCCTCCTTGCCGATGAACCCACAGGGGCGCTTGACAGCGAGACAAGTATTCAGGTGATGGAGCTTCTTAAAGAGGTTGCGCAGGACAGGCTTGTTGTTATGGTAACTCATAATCCCGAGCTGGCGCAGCAGTATGCTACAAGAATCGTTGAGTTAAAAGACGGAAAGATTCGTTCGGACAGCGATGCATTTTATGTGGATGAAGAAACGGCAGACGTTCCGGAACATAAAAATATGGGGAAATCATCCATGTCGTTTCTGACGGCGCTTTCACTTAGCTTTCATAATCTCAAGACGAAAAAAGCGAGAACATTATTGACTTCTTTTGCCGGATCGATCGGAATTATCGGCATTGCGCTTATTCTCTCTTTGTCCGCAGGAGTGAATGACTACATAAAAAATATAGAAAGAGAAACGCTTTCCCAATATCCGCTTCAGATCCAAAGTACAGGATTTGATTTTACTTCGATGATGACAGGCGGGGAAGATTCGGAAGAAGTAAAAGCGGTGTCTGCGGGAACGGGAACATCTTCAAAAGAGCGGCGGGAAAAAGAAAATATATGGGTGATCGACATGGTCACGAATATGTTTTCGACAATGGATTCAAATGATCTGGAATCTTTGAAAAAGTTTTTAGACAGTAAAGAAAGCCGGATCGATCAATACACAAATGCAGTTGAGTATTCTTATCAGGTTGTTCCGCAGATCTATGCGCAAGACGGGGAGAAAGTCCGTCAGGTACATCCGGACCGCTCTTTCGAGGCGGCAGGGATTGGTTCGTCTGTCGGCTCAAACAGTCTGATGTCTTCGATGATGAGTACAGACGTCTTTTATCAGATGCCGGCAGATTCCGATCTGTATAAAGATCAGTACGATGTGAAAGCCGGCAGGTGGCCGAAATCATACAATGAATGCGTGCTTGTGCTGACGTCCGGCGGAGGTATGAGCGACCTTTTGCTGTACACGCTGGGCTTAAGAGATCCGTTGGAGCTGGAAGAGATGGTTGCGGGATTCGTCGAGGAAGAGCAGATCGAAGTTCCGAAAGATTCAACTGTCTATACATATGATGATATTCTCGGAAAAGAGTTTAAACTGGTAAACAGTGCGGATTACTATGAGTATGACAACAGTTATCATGTGTGGAAAGATCGTTCGGGAGATCAGACGTACATGGACAAAGTTGTGAAAAATGCCGAGCCGATCCGGATCGTCGGCATCGTTCAGCCTGTAAAAGATGCAAACGGAGCAGCTTTGATGTCAGGCATCAATTATCCAGCTTCATTGACAAAACATGTCGCAGAAGAAGCGGAAAACTCAAAAATAGTCAAAGATCAGAAGGCAGATCCGAAACGAAACGTTCTTACAGGGGAACATTTCGGGACAGAAAATGTAAAGGGCAACGTTAATATGGATTCTCTGATTACGATCGACGAACAAAAACTTGCCCGGGCATTTGCATTTGATCAAAATGCCTTTTCGGGAATGCAAAAAACGGATGGTCTTTCTGAGATTTTCCGTTCTGCCGGAAGTTCAGTCAATCTTTCGGGAATGTTAGATCTAAGTAAGATTCAAGTTCAGCTTCCCGAACTGCCGCAGATGAATCTGGAAGAATTGCTGGGAGACCTTGATCTTACAGTTTCGCCGGAAGGATTTTTGCCGCTGGCAGAAAGCCTGACAGAAGGGTACGCAGAATATGCGGCCGCGCATCCGGAGGCGGACTATTCTGCGCTTGCACAACAGTTCGGACAATACCTTGGAACGCCAAAAGCGCAGGAAATCATACGAAGAAATATCAGTGAGATCATCCAGTCGGGCGGCGGGATGTCCGTGACGATGGAACAGCTTCAGGCAATGGTGAAAGAAATAGCGAAAGGATACGGAAAATTTATCGTTGAAAACGGCTATCAGGATCCGTCTAAGTTTGATGAATATTTGGCGGAATATATGCAGACAGAAGAAGCGAAAGCGATATTGAACCGATATGCAAATGAGATTTTCGGAGGTATTGCAGGTAATGTTCAGATTACCGCAGAACAGCTTCAGAAGCTTTCAAAAGAGCTCACGGAAGGGTATCTTCCCTATGCGGCGGAAAACGGGCTGGCTGATCCGACAAAGATCGGAGAGCATTTTATTGCATATTTAAAAACGGAAGACGGACGGCAAAGACTGTCTGACGGGATGAAAGGAATCGTAGACGCGGACAGTCTGGAACAGCAGATCACAGACGCGTTCGGTTCTTATATGAAAGGCGCGGTTTCCTCTTATGCGGGAGCCGTAGGAACAGCGATTGAGAGGCAGATCACATCGGCTATGGAGCAGGTTATGAATCAGATGGCAGAAGGACTGCAGTTTTCTGTAGGACAGACAATGACACAGATCGGAAGCAGTCTGCAAAATGCTATGCATGTAGATGAAGATGCGTTTGCCGAGGCGTTTCAGATGAATATGACAGGAGAGGAACTGGCAGAACTGATGATGTCTATGGGAGCTGCGAAAAATGCGACGTATGACAATAATCTCAAACAGTTAGGTTATGTTGATTTCGCTGTTCCGACTACGATTTCGATCTATCCGAAAGATTTTGAAAGCAAAGAAGAAGTCGTCAGAATTCTTGATGATTATAACAGAAAAATGGAAGAACAAGGAAAAGAAGAACAGGTTATCACATATACGGATATGGTCGGCGCGCTGATGTCGTCTGTGACACAGATCATAGACGTTATCAGTTATGTGCTCGTTGCGTTTGTAGCGATTTCCCTTATCGTATCATCGATCATGATCGGTGTGATCACCTATATCAGTGTTCTTGAGCGAAAGAAAGAAATCGGGATACTGCGCGCAATCGGAGCTTCTAAAAGTAATATTTCACAAGTATTTAATGCCGAGACGTTTATTATCGGTTTGTGTGCGGGCGTGATCGGGATCGGGATAACGCTTCTGCTTTTGATCCCGGGAAATGCTCTGATCCATCATTTGGCAGGAACGAATGACGTAAGTGCGGTTCTTCCGGTAATTCCGGCGATCATACTTATTATTCTCAGCGTAATACTGACGCTGCTCGGAGGACTGCTTCCGTCTAAAAAAGCTGCGAAAAGTGATCCTGTAACTGCCCTTCGGACAGAATAATTTCTTGCATAAGCAATCAAGACAGATAACCAATGCTTGCGGCTGTGTATGTATAGAAAATCTTGATATGAACTATAAAAGCGATGGAGAAGTGATTTTTGATTATGGAAAATAAAATTGTCATACAGAATTTTGGACCGGTAAAAGAGGCACAGATTAATTTGAATAAAAAATTTCAGATATTTATAGGCGCTCAGGCTTCCGGTAAAAGCACAATTTGCAAGGTGGTATATTTTGTTCAAAATATAGAAGAAAATATATCTTTTGTCTAAAGAACGGATGCCATATTACAAAAAGAAATACCGATAAGATATGAGGTGGAAGAAAAATGAAAAATTTAATCTTTAGTTTAAATGCGACAGTACCGGTTTTCCTGTTAATGGCGCTTGGGTTTCTCTTTCGGAAACTCGGATGGCTCGACGAAGTATTTGCATCGAAAATGAATCAGTTCGTCTTTCTTGTGCCGCTTCCGCTTCTTGTGTTTGAAGATCTTGCATCTGTCGATTTTCAGAAAGTGTGGAATTTAAAATTCGTTTTATTTTGTTTCTTCGTGACTCTTGCAAGCATTGCTCTTGCCGGTATACTTTCGTTATTATGGAAGGACAGGGGAATAAGAGGAGAGTTTATACAGGCGTCATACAGAAGCAGCGCGGCGCTTCTTGGGATCGCATTCATCCAAAATATATACGGAGATGCGGGTCTGGCGCCTCTTATGATCATCGGAAGCGTGCCGTTATATAACATGATGGCAGTCGTCGTCCTGTCCTTCTTTCAGCCGGAACAAAGAAAACGAGATAAGTTGTTATGGAAAAAGACGCTGAAAGGGATCGTGACCAATCCAATCATAATCGGCATAGCCGCAGGTCTTTTCTGGTCGGCGCTTCGGATACCGATGCCGTATGTAATAGAAAAAACAGTGTCAAATATAGGCGCTGTCGCGACGCCTCTTGGATTGATGGCGCTCGGCGCTTCTTTTGATGTTCAAAAAGCGCTTGGAAAGATCAAACCTGTCATTGCTGCCTGTATGTTGAAGCTTGTCGGATTTACAGCGGTGTTTCTGCCTTTTGCGGTGATGCTCGGATTTCGCAGAGAAGAATTGATCGCGATTCTCGTCATGCTTGGATCGGCGACAACAGTAAGCTGCTATGTTATGGCAAAAAATATGGGACATGAAGGCACGCTGACGTCAGGCGTCGTCATGCTGACTACAGTATTCAGTGCGTTTACATTAACAGGGTGGCTGTTCATTTTAAAAAGTATGAATTTGGTATGAATAAGAATGGTTTCCTTATAAAGTGAAACTTCGTATCCGCTTCTCTTTGGAAAACCTGAAGTTGGTCTCATACAGTATAAAATTATCTGTGTGAGATTAGGAGCGCATTGCATCAGTTGTGTTTTGTGTACAAAACTCACATAAAACAAACGAAAATAGGCACATATTATTACGGGAAATCATAAAAAATTCCGTTTTTACTCTAATCTATAAGGAAAAATGCATAAAAAACTTTAAAAAAAATTAATTTATGATAGAATATAAACAATACTGGTCTTTCGTGGGAGGAGAAAAACCAAAAGACAGTTTAGCAATAGCAGAAAAAACAGTATCGTAGAATGGAGAAAAAGTATGAAAAAGAAAATGTGGAGGACGGGGTTGTGCGGATTGACAGCGTGCAGCATGTTGTTCACTATGCCGGCGTTGGCATGGGCGGCAGATGAACCCCAAAACACGAACATTGATAACGGACTCATTGCGTATTATGACTTTGAGAATGTGAATGAGAAGAAAGTTCCGAACGTAAAAGATCAGTCAAAATATGAGGGTGAATTGAAAGGTTCAAATGTTTCGATTGCATCAGATACGATTTTTGGGAAATCCCTGAAATTTACAGAGGGAACTGAAGGTACTATGGAAATCCCTCAGATTATGAATACGTCTCAGAACAGTTATTCGATTTCTTTGTGGTTCAAATATGATACGAATACAAATAGAGAAGGGAAAAATACAGTTCTGCTTCAGCAGAGCGGACAGGGGCGTACATTTTTACAGTTTACGAAAGATAATAAGTATGCGACTTATGTAAATGCGACGAATGTATATAGCGATAAGACGGTTGATCTTAGCCAGTGGCAGCATGTAATGGCTACATACAATAAAGATACAAAGAAAATTGCGTTTTATATAAACGGAGAAAAGGATAGCGAGAAAGATGCAGGTAATCAGGTTGTTAATGAGTTGACAAACCTTTTGATCGGGCGTCATAAAAATGCAGGAAATGACCCGCTTTCTATGAGAGGTCTTGTGGACGAAATCCGTGTATATGATAAAGTTCTCACAGCAGAAGAGGCAAAAGCTGTTTATGAATCAAAAGCAGGAGCAATGCTCTTCCCGCAGTTACAGGAAACGCTTAAAGAAGCAAAAGAGTTAGATGCATCAGGAAGTTTGGACACAGAAGCAGAAGAGGCAAAAGTGCTGAAAGAGGCGATTGCAGAAGCGGAAAAATTAACTGCCGAAAGTCAGTTGTCTGAAATTTCAGAGACAATTAAAGAACTGGAAGAGGCAATGAAGAATTACCGTGCGGCAATCGGAGTTGTACTTACAGTTTCACCTACGAAAGAAGAACGTTCGATTGAAAAGTCGACGATAGGTATTAACCATCGATATGCTTTCAACGGATATGGCTCTTTTGACAGTACAAAGATGGAAATGAAAGAAGAGTTCACGGATCTCTACAAAGAAGCAGGATTCGGATCTATCCGTTATCCGGGAGGAACGATCTCGAACCTGTTCCGTTGGAAAGATACGATTGGGGATAAAGAAGACCGTGTAAATCAGATCCATGGCTTTTACAACAATCCGAATCAGGGTGGAATCGCTCCGAACTTCGGTTTGACAGAAGTTGCTGATTTTGCATATCGTGATGACGTTCAGTCAGAGATTGTTTATGTATACGGTTTCGGACGTGGTTCTGCACAGGATGCTGCAGATCTTGTAGAGTATTTGAACGCTCCGGCAGGAAGTAATCCGGGCGGTGGTGTTGCATGGGCAGATATCCGAAAAGAAAACGGACATGCAGAGCCGTACAACGTACGTTACTTTGAGATTGGAAATGAAAATAATCAACCGGGTACTGATGGAACAACATCTCAGCAGTATTGGATGATAGGAACGCAGGATGCCGAAAAAGCGTATGTAGAAGGTGGAGTTGCAAGCTTTACAAAACAGTATGCGGTGAAAAAAGATGACTGGAATAAGGCAGCATCTGTCAGTGACGGAACTGCAAATCAGGTTCGTTACATGCGTTATGCAAACCCGAATCCGATGACAGGAAAAGATGGAAAGACATTGGTTGAGAACTTTGAAGCTGTTCAAAAAGGAAGCGTTGAAGTATGGGTAGGCACTGACGGTGAAGGAAACAATCATAAATGGGAGGTTGTAGAAAGTCTTGACAACGCAGGAGCGAATGACCAGAAAGTGACAATCGACTACAGAGACGGATCAATCCACTTCGGAGACGGAACACATGGTAAAATCCCGGCGAAGGGACAACAAATCTATGTAACATATAAAGTTAAAAGAGACGGATTTGTAGCTGTTTCTAAAGCGATGAAAGATATGACGGCAGAGATTAACGAAATCAATGCTAAAAGCGGAAGTGCAGAAAAGGCATCCTGCTATGTATACTCCAGTTGGGAAACAAAAGGTTTTATTGATAAGATGGCAGCAGGTAACTGGAACGATTATTATGATGGTCTGACAATTCATCCATATTGTGGAGATCCGGGTGCGGATCAGGACAAAGGTGCGTTTTATGACTCGGCAATGCGTCTTGCGGAAAATGTAGGTATTCAGAAAGTTAAAAATTATGTAAATATGCTTCCGCAAGGAAAAGTTCCGGTTATATCTGAGTATGGTATTTTCAGATCTACATCGCCGCTTCTTCGTTCTCAGACACATGCAGTATATATTGCAAAAGTGCTTATGGAGTATGTTCGTCTCGGTAGTCCGTACATCCAGAAACACTGTCTTGTAGACTGGTATAGTAGTGGTGCAGACTCACTTGGACCTACACAGCAGGCGGTTATCCAGGCAGTACCGCAGACGGGCGCTAATCAGGGAACAGGAGAAGGGAACTTCCGTTTCTTCTCAACACCTTCAGCAAAAGTGTTCGAGTTATTCTCTAACTCATTTGCAAAAGGAACGAAAGTAGTCGGAACAGAGTTTGAACACGTAGAAACATTGGCAAACGGAACAAAAGCATATTCCGCAATCGCAAGTAAAGGTGATGACGGAACGTTGTATGTAACTGTAGTAAATACAGACCGTGAAAATGATAAGAAACTTCGCGTGAAAGTAGACGGCGTAGACCTGACAGGCAAAACAGTAGAAGTACAGACGCTCGCGGGTGAAAGCTTCGTTGATGAAAACAGCTTGGCAGAGCCAGATAAAGTAACGATTGAAAACTCAACAGTTACGGCAGAAGGCACAGATCTTGAGCTGACGGCAAAAGCACACTCCGTAATGTCAATTACAGTGAAAGAAAAAGTGGATCCGCCTGCACCGGAGACATATACAGTAACAGCAAAAGCAAACAATACGGACATGGGAACTGTAACGATTGACCCTGTAAAAGATAAATACAATGCAGGCGAAAAAGTAACAGCAACAGCGACAGCAAAAGAAGGCTATGAGTTTGTAAACTGGACAGTAGACGGTCAAGAAGTTTCTACAAAAACTACATATGAACTTACAGTAGAAAAGAACACAGAACTGACAGCTAACTTTAAAGCAAAAGCTCCGGTAGAAGAGAAGTTTACAGTAACAGCGAGAGTAAACGACTCTAAGATGGGAGAGGCGAAAATTGATCCTGACAAAGCAGAATATGTTAAGGGAGAGAAAGTAAAAGCCATAGCGACAGCAAAAGAAGGCTATGAGTTTGTAAACTGGACAGTAGACGGTGAAGCAGTTTCAACAGAAGCTACATATGAATTTACAGTAGATAAGAACGTGGAACTGACAGCGAATTTCAAAGAGACAGAAAAACCGGTAGAGAAGTTTACAGTAACAGCAAAAGTAAATGACTCTAAGATGGGAACAGTAAAACTTGATCCTGACAAAGCAGAATATGCTAAGGGAGAGAAAGTAACGGCAACAGCAACGGCAAAAGAAGGCTATGAGTTTGTGAACTGGACAGTAGAAGGGAAAGCGGTTTCTACAGAAACTACATATGAATTCTTAGTAGATAAGAACGTAGAACTGACAGCGAACTTCAAAGAGACAGAAAAACCGGTAGAGAAGTTTACAGTAACAGCAAAAGTAAATG
>ERZ791746.1088-NODE-1088-length-19724-cov-7.796787_pt1 | contig 19724 bp, 18 predicted proteins | sample MGYA00510038_ERZ791746 | MGnify/ENA primary metagenome ERZ791746 (study PRJEB30046, sample SAMN00792018) | human gut metagenome | study: EMG produced TPA metagenomics assembly of the A metagenome-wide association study of gut microbiota in type 2...
CCCCACGAAGGCCACCCGCCCGGCCTACTCGGTGCTGGACAAGACCCGCTTCAAGAAGACCTTCCAGATGGATATCCCGCACTGGAGGGAGGCTTTGATCTACTGTATGAAACGACTCACAGAAAATAACCCATGAAACGCACTATCCTGATTACGGGCGGAGCGGGCTTTATCGGCTCGCACGTAGTACGCCTGTTCGTGACGAAATACCCGGATTACCGGATCGTGAACCTGGACAAACTGACCTATGCGGGCAACCTCGCCAACCTGCGAGACATCGAGGAGCGGCCGAACTACACTTTCGTCAGGGGCGACATCTGCGACTTCGAGGCGATGCGTGAACTGTTCCGGCAGTACGGCATCGACGGGGTGATCCACCTCGCAGCCGAGAGCCACGTGGACCGCTCGATCAGGGATCCGTTCACTTTCGCGCGTACGAACGTCATGGGCACGCTGTCGCTGCTCGAAGCTGCGCGGGAGTACTGGAACGGTGATTGGGCAGGCAAGCTGTTCTACCACATCTCCACCGACGAGGTGTACGGGGCGCTGGAGCTGACACGGCCCGAAGGCGTCCCTGCAGGCGGGGAGAGCGGTGGCGGGCCCTTCGGCGAGGAGTTCTTCACCGAAGAGACGAAGTACGCGCCGCACAGCCCCTATTCGGCCTCGAAAGCCTCGTCCGACCACTTCGTGCGGGCTTACCACGACACGTACGGGATGCCGACGCTGGTGACCAACTGTTCGAACAACTACGGACCCTACCAATTCCCGGAGAAGCTCATTCCGCTGTTCATCAACAATATCCGCCACCGAAGGCCGCTGCCGGTGTACGGCCGCGGGCAGAACGTGCGCGACTGGTTGTACGTCGAGGATCATGCGCGGGCCATCGACGTGATCTTCCACAGGGGCAAGGTCGCCGAGACGTACAACATCGGGGGCTTCAACGAGTGGAAGAACATCGACCTGATACGGGTGATCGTACGGACGGTGGACAGACTGCTGGGCAACCCCGAAGGGTCGTCGGAGAAGCTTATCACGTACGTCACCGACCGCGCAGGCCACGATCTGAGGTACGCCATCGACTCGCGCAAGCTCAAGCGCGAACTGGGCTGGGAGCCCAGCCTGCAGTTCGAGGAAGGAATCGAAAAAACTGTCCGCTGGTACCTCCAAAACCAAAAATGGATGGACGACATAACTTCTGGCGAATACCAAGAGTACTACCAGAGCATGTATAAGGACAGGTAATCCCAACCGCATGAAAATCGCAGGCAAAAATCCACACACATCCATCAGATTAACATGGGGGAAACCATGTCAGTGAAATCCGAGAACAACAAACGGATCGCAAAAAACACTTTTTTGCTGTACTTCCGGATGTTATTCACCATGGGGGTATCGTTATATACATCCCGCGTGGTATTGAATACATTGGGTGTAGAGGATTTCGGCATCTACAACGTGGTCGGGGGCGTAGTGGTCATGTTCTCCTTCCTAAACAGTTCCCTGGCCACCGCAACGCAACGCTTCCTGAATTACGAAATGGGGCAAGGCAATGCCCTAAAGCTGGAGAAGGTTTTTTCGATTGCGTTGACCGGGCACTACCTGATCGCACTGTCCGTCATTCTGTTGGCCGAGACGATCGGACTATGGTTCGTCAACACCCAATTGGAAATCCCGGCAGAACGCATACACGCAGCATTGTGGGTTTACCAATTTTCGATCCTGACTCTGGCCGTTTCGATCATCAGCGTCCCGTATAATGCAGTGATCATCGCCCACGAGCGAATGAAAGTCTTCGCCTACGTTTCGATCGCGGAAGTTTCGCTCAAGCTGACGGTCGTTTTCCTGCTCGTATACCTGTCTTTTGACAAATTGATCCTCTACGCATTCCTGCTGTTTGCCGTAGCAGTCATTGTCCGAATGATCTATGCCACCTATTGCAAACGGAATTTCACAGAGTGCAGGTACCGCTTCATTTTCGAGAAAGACCTTTTTGCCCAGATGTTCTGCTTCTCGGGGTGGATGTTTACCGGAACCCTCTCCAACCTCTTCAGCAGCCAGGGTGTGAATATCCTGATCAACATGTTCTTCGGGCCCATCCAGAATGCGGCCCGGGGAATAGCCTACCAAATACAGGGGTCGGTGAATGCTTTCGTCGCAAATTTCATGGTAGCCGTACAACCTCAGATCGTAAAATCCTATTCACAGGGGAGTTACGGTTATATGTACAAGCTGGTCTTCATGGCATCCAGATACTCTTTTTACCTGCTGTTCCTGCTGTCACTGCCGGTTTTGCTGCAAACACAGTATCTATTGCAACTATGGCTAAAAAACGTGCCCGACTATTCCGTGCTGTTCACGCAACTGGTTGTTATCGACCTGCTGATCAACTCTTCGTTCACCCCGATCGCTTCGGTAGCCTTCGCATCCGGAAAAATACGCAATTACCAGCTCGTCGTCTCTGCAGGATACCTACTCACTTTTGCATTGACCCTGCTGTTTTACCAGCTCGGATTCCCGTCCTACGCAGCCTTCGTCGTAGCGATAATCATATCGTTCATCGGATTATTCGCCCGTTTGTACGTATTGAGACATTCCGTCCATTTCCCCTCGAAAAAATACATCCGTGAGGTTTTCCTCGTGCAGGCGAAAGTTGGGATCATCGCCATCGTCATCCCGGCCGTATTCGTATACTACGCCTCCCCCTCTCTCTTTCATTTCGCAATTACCGTTCTGATCTCGTCCCTCTCCATTGCAGGCACGACATGGTGCTGGGGGCTCGGCCCTGAAGAACGGCTGTATATACAAAACAAGACACGCAGTTATTTTCACAGAAAAATATGATTACTATCCATCGCCCTGAATTCTCCCAGCAAGGAGAATATGCCCGGATACAGTCGCTGGTCGACATCGACGGTAGCCGGAATGTCGTCTGGTTTGAAGTCCGCAGGGAATACGGGAAATATCTCTGCTGGGAACGTTCGGATGCTTTCGTCATAGGTCTCCTGAGCTATGCGATGCGCAATGGGCACGACATCACGTGCGAGGCCCCGTTAGGCGAAGACCTGCATTACCAAATAACGACCTACTTGGTCAAGGCCATTGCCAAAGGCGACGCCCGCATGTACCACACCCGCATTATGGCAGCAGTTGACCACAACGAACTGCCTTGTGGCAATGCCGTGGGGACAGGCATCTCATGCGGTATAGATTCCTTTCACGCCTTGGCCGGGAATAACGATGCAAAATACCTGAAGCACCGGATCACACACCTCACGTTCAATAACGTGGGATCACACGGGGAAGGAGCGCGCGCCCGTCGGCTGTTTGCTGAAAGGAAAGAGCATTCGCGGAAATTCTGTGAGGAATTCGGGTTCAAGTTCGTCGAATCGAACTCCAATATCATGGATGTAATTCCGCAGAATCACTACCGAACCCATACTTATACCAGTTCCTTTGCAATCTACTGCCTCCAGAAATTGTATTCGGTATACTATTATGCTTCAGGCCAGCCATTTGCCAACTTTTCTCTTTCAGACTGTTACGATCGGGATTGTGCCTATTACGACCTGCTTTTGACCGAAGCGTTTTCGACTCGGAATCTGAGGATCTATTCGGAAGGCGGAGCACTGACCCGACTGGAGAAGACAAAACGAGTGGTCGCTTATGTTCCATCATACAATTACCTGAATGTATGCACGATCACTGCCGCAAATTGCGGCAAATGCGAGAAATGTTCTCGCACACTCCTGTCTCTGGACGCACTGGAGAAACTGGAGTTATATAAAAATGTATTCGATATTGGCTATTACCGGTCACACAAAAAGGATTATTTGATATTCCTATACGGACAATGTTGGTTGAAAAACCATACCTATATCGAACTCTATCCCTATTTCAAGGAACAGATCACTCCGACAATACGGATTGCCGCCTATATAAAATTCTCCAAAGACTTTTTCGTATCCTGCGTACGAGGTACCCGTCTCGAACGAATGCTAAGAAGGCTGAAAAAGAAAACAACCAAATGCAACGCATAATTTATTTCGACTTTCTGAGGGGCATCGCCATCATTATGGTCGTATGCCTGCATTGCATCGACTTTTCCGCCATGGACGGGCCCGTCCTGAATTTTTTCGGCGTGGAGTTCAGGAATCTGCTCAACGCGGCTGTCCCGCTGTTTCTGGCGATCTCGGGTTATTTCATGGCGAATAAAAAAGTGGATTCCCCGGCGGCATATAGGAGCTTCCTGAAAAAACAGGCGGCCAAGGTATATGTTCCCATGCTGGTATGGTCGGTTCCCTATCTGGTATTATCCTATCTTCACCGGGAAAGCCCGGTAATTACATGGCTGTTGTTTTTTTTCGGAGGGTTCTCGATTTATTACTTTATCATCCTGATCGTCCAGTACTACGCATTACTGCCTGTATTGCAGAAAATGGGACGATCCTTAAGGGGGGGGGAAATTGCGGTCGCCATCAGCATCATATGTATATGCATGCTGGAAATCCTGTTTTACGGCTACCGGCTGGAAATCCCGCTGATCGTATATGCCGGGCCATTCCCCTTGTGGATCATGTTCTTCGTGACGGGGATCTATCTGCGCAACCATACGTTCGACACGAAATACGTCTATCTGCCGGTCATCCTGTTTTACGTGCTGTCGGTCGCTGAAAGCTTCATTATCATGCATTGCACGGGGCAGGTCACGGGATTGGGCATAAAGGTTTTTTCCTTCCTGTTTTCCCTTTATTTCATCATTATGATGTTCGTAAGTCCGCTGAAAACTCATGTGGCGGCGCATAAAGACCACCTTGTCATTCGCTGCATCATCCGGATCGGAGAAATATCCTTCGGCATTTATCTGATCCACATGCTGGTCAACATGGCCCTGAATAAATTCGCAGGTTACCACAATTTCAATTTCATATTGGTGCTGGCCATAAGTATTGCAGTCATCGTCATTACCATGAAACTGGCACCTGCCTCCATCCGAAAATATATAGGTTTTTCATAACATGATCGAAATCCGGGATAAACGGGATTGCTGCGGTTGCAACGCATGCGTACAGAAATGCCCGAGGCAATGCATAGAGCAGTTCGAAGATGCGGAAGGGTTCATTTACCCCCGGGTGGATAAAGCCCGGTGTATCGGCTGCGGCCTGTGCGAAAAAGTGTGCCCGGTCATCGACCAAAATCCGGAAAGCAAGCCCCTGCAAGTCCTGGCCGGTTGGAACGGGAATGAAGAAATCCGGATGCAGAGTTCCTCGGGCGGGATTTTCACATTACTGGCCGAACAGATCATCGGACGGGGCGGAGTGATCTTCGGAGCCCGGTTCGACGAAAATTGGGAGGTCGTGCACGGCTACACGGAAAGCATGGACGGACTGGCTGCATTCCGGGGCAGCAAATACGTGCAAAGCAGGATCGGGGAGGCATTCAGGCAGGCAGGGGCATTCCTGCAACAGGGCCGCGAAGTATTATTCACCGGGACACCCTGCCAGATTGCGGGATTGCACCGGTTCCTCGGGAAAGAATACGGCAATCTGTTCACCATGGACATCGTATGCCACGGGGTACCCAGCCCGGGCGTATGGAAAAAATACGTGGAGAGGCTGGTTGCAGATTTACCTCCGGAGGGCAGGCTCGACGGGATTTACTTCCGGGATAAATGCACCGGATGGAAAGAGTACAGTTTCTCCGCCCACCTTTCATCTCCTGAAAAAACGGCCCTGTATACTGAAAAATTTTACAGGAACATGTACATGCGCGGATTCCTCGCCAATTTATATCTGCGTCCATCCTGCTATCGGTGTCCGTCAAAATCGGGCAAATCCGGGGCTGATATTACCTTGGCGGATTTTTGGGGGATCGAACGTATAATGCCAAGGCTGGATGACGACAAAGGAACCGGATTGGTATTGGTCAATACGGCCAAGGGGAAATGCCTGTACGACAAATTGCCAATTATTTCGCAAGAGGTTAAATACGAACAAGCTCTTAAGGGAAATCATGTGATCGAAACCTCTGTTCCCGTCCCTCCGCAAAGGGAAATATTTTTCAACAGCTTCGGGAAAGAAGATTTTTTCCGGCTGACAGACCGGCTTACAAGAGTACCTCTCAGGACACGGTTACGCCGGGCAGCGGGCCGGCTCATTAAACTATTACGATGAAAATAGGCATATTGACCCAACCGCTGCTGAGGAATTACGGCGGGATACTCCAGTGTTATGCGCTGTGCGAAATATTGAAGGGGCTGGGGCACGAGGTGTGCGTGCTGGACAGGCACCACCATACCCCATTCCTTCGAAAAGTGCTCCGCACCGCAAAACGGACGCTACGCTATTGCCTCGGCAAAGAAAAAAAAGAAAACATCCTGTCCATATGGATGACTGCCGGGCAAATACGGACAATCAGCCGGCATACCTCGGCGTTCATCGACAGGAATATCCCGCACACCCGGCAGCTCATGGGGACAAAAGAACTCCGACAGGCTGCCGGCAACGAGCATATCGATACATATGTCGTGGGAAGCGACCAGGTCTGGCGTCCGGTCTACTCGCCCTGCATCACCAACTATTTCATCGACTTCGACCGGCGGGACAATATCGTCCGGGTCGCCTACGCGGCATCGTTCGGGGTCGACACCTGGGAATACGACCGGCAAGCGCAACGGGTGTGCGCCGGTTATGCAAAAAAATTCGACGCCGTATCCGTGCGTGAGGACTCCGGCGTGACACTGTGCCGGGATTATCTGGGAGTCGCGGCGGAACATGTCCTCGACCCGACGATGCTGCTCTCGGGGGAACAGTACGAGAAACTGGTAAAGGATCGGAACACACCCCTGAGCACGGGGAACCTGCTGACCTATATCCTCGACCCCTCACCGGAGAAATCGGCGATCGTCGGCCGCGTATCCCGGAAATTGGGGCTCGCCCCGTTCAGCGTGATGCCTTCCCGGGAAGCGGACGTCCTGAACTGTGCGATGTATCCGGCAGCGTGTACGTCCCCTGCGGTAGAGCAATGGCTGCGCGGGTTCATGGACGCCCGGTACGTGGTCGTCGACTCTTTCCACGGCTGCGTGTTCTCCATCCTGTTCAACAAACCGTTCATCGCCATAGCCAACTGCGGCCGGGGTGAAGCCCGTTTTACTTCCCTGTTGAAAACATTCGGCCTTTCAAGCAGGTTGATACACGGCGCCGAGGAGCTGACCGACAGCCTGATATCGGATCCGGTCGATTGGGAGCGGTGTAATGTAATCTTGCAATCGGAGCGGGAGAAATCCCTTCTTTTCCTCCGCACAAACCTCAACAAATAGACATGGAGTTTTACATTTACCTGGCTTTGATCGTGCTCCTTTTATCGCTCGTAAAAGGAACCGACAACAAAGTCGTATACATAGGGGTCGCCTTCGCCCTGTTTTTTCTGGCCGCCTACCGCAGTCTGGGCGTAGGAACGGATTCCGAAGCGTATTACACGATATATTATCAATACGCCAACAACGACGCCTACGTAGCAGCCAGCGACAATTATAAAACCGCGGAGTTTATCTGGCTGGCGATGTTAAGGTATTTCCGCAACGCGGACAATTACAGGGGCCTGCTGGTCATGTTGGCTGCCCTGAACGCCATACCGCTGTTCTATGCGCTCAAAAAGCAAAGCAAATGGCCGCTGTTCTCGGTCTTCCTTTATATCGCCCTGTACTTTTACGGCAACTCCCTGAATACCATGAGACAGTATGCTGCAATGTCGTTCCTGCTGCTGGCCATCCCCTTTCTGAAAAAAGGCAAAAACAAATACTACCTGCTGCTGATGCTATTGGCAACGGCCATACATATGTCCGCTTTATTTGTCTTTATTCTTGTCTGGTCAATTTATAAAGCGAATTTAAATTTCGACAATAAACTTAGATATTCACTCATAATAGCCGTCAGTTTTATTATCGGCATGTTCTTTACGGCCAAGTTCAAGGAGGCGCTCGAACCCATTGCCAATTTATTTGCCTCAAGTAATTATGAATATTATTTGAGCGGGGATACCGTAAACGAATCGAGGAACCTGCTCTCCAACCTGGGTTTCAACCTGATTGCCATATTTATGTTGTATATCAATAAGGATGCGAACAATATCTATTTCAAATTATATATCCTCGGGGTAATCATGGTCAACTTACTTGCCGGACTGGGTGCATTTTCAGGCCGTGTAGCCAGTTACTTCAGCCTGATGCAGATCGTGGCCATCCCGAACCTTTTATATCTGATCAAAAAATCATTACAAAAATATTTGTATATCGTGATATTCATTGTATATGGGCTTTCCATTTATATTTATTATCTGTCCAAAAATCTCAGCGAGATCGTACCCTATTCCAATATATTCTTCAATTAACCATTCCCAATGTTCTCCGTTGTAATCCCCCTGTATAATAAACAAGACTGTATCCGCGATACCGTACAGTCCGTATTGGATCAAACATTCCCCGATTTTGAAATAAATATCGTCGACGACGGATCGACGGATCGCAGCCTGGAGATCGCACGCCAATTCGACGATCCCCGGATCAGGGTCTTTTCGAAGCCGAACGGCGGCGTATCCTCAGCCCGCAACTACGGGATAAAGCAATCCCGGGAAAAATATATCGCTCTTCTCGACGCTGACGACCTTTGGCGCACAAATTATCTTAGCGAAATAGCAAATCTGATACATAAGTATCCCGGATGCGGACTCTATTCGACAGGATATATATTGAATAAAAAACACCGAAAAATTAAATATTTCTATCCGGTAGAAGGAGTTATAAAAGATTACTTCAAAGAATATTATAAAAATAAAACCCCGTTTTGCCATACATCATGTGTTGTCATACCATCAACGGTTTTTGCAGAGGTCGGGTGCTTCCCGGAGGATTCCCATACAGGGGAAGACCTGTATATGTGGATGAAGATCGCCAGTCGGTACGAAGTCTGCGTCACGCCGAATATCCTGATGAGTTACGAGTATCAGGAATCGACATTCCGGGATCGGCTAAACAGGAACATACATATTCAGGCCGACTTGTTCAAAAGCCTCTACGATCCCCGAAAGCCCTATTTGAACGAGGTCATTGCATATTGGGCCATTACGGATGCTGTCACACAGGCACTGAGAAACAATAAAAGTGTATCGAAGTCCGTGGAGAAAGAGTTTGCCTACACCCGGCTCAACAACAGGAAAATGTTGTTCCTTCGGATTCTGAACAGAACCCCGTCATGGGGTAACCGTCTCATTCAAAGCATCTGGCGATTCAGTTCAATCGCAAAAACCCGCTTGTTCGGATTGATCGAAAAATAGAGGCTACAAATGCGAATCCTGATACTCAACCAGATACTCTTTACGGCAGAAAAAGACACCATCCCGGCCGTAACTTCAATCAAGGACACGATGATTTACAACCTCTGCCTCGGATTCAAGCATTTGGGACACGCGATAACATTGGCTGCTGCCGCTGAATACCGACCGCAAGAGAGTGAAGCGTATGATTTCGAGATCCTGTTTTTCGAATCCAAACACATAAAAATATTTCCCCCTTCGGTACTACCCTATTCTACTGAATTATATTCTTATATAAAACAGCATCACACTTCGTACGATTTGCTGATATCGAGTGAAATTTTTTCGTTCCAATCTCTGTTTGCAGCCGGTATTTGCCCTGAGAAAACCGTCATTTGGCAAGAATTGACGGCACATCAAAACAAATTCCACAGGATTCCGTCGAAAATATGGCATAACGTAATAGCACGTTTATTCATGCAAAAGGTGTCGACCGTAATACCCCGATCCGCACAGGCCTATGATTTCATCTGCAAATATATGCACCAAACGAGCACTCGCTGCGTAGAACACGGCATAAATGTCGACAAATTCACCTGCTCGACCATAAAAAAACGGCAGATTATCAGCTCCTCCCAGTTGATTCGCAGAAAGAATATCGACGGTATAATCCGGATATACGACCAATTACACAAGATCGACCGTTACAGGGACATCAAATTATTAATCGCAGGACGCGGGGAGGAAGAGACAAATTTAAGAAAATTAGTATCCGACCTGAACCTGACTGACTACGTCGATTTTCTGGGTTTTTTGCCCCAACAGGAATTGAACCTGTATATCAAGGAATCCCTCTGTTTTCTTATCAATACGCGGAAGGATCTGAATGTGGTTTCCATCCCGGAATCTATCGTTTCCGGAACTCCGGTTCTGACGAACACACGGCCAGCCTCCGCAAGCTATATCAAAACGCATAAATTAGGAGTCGTGCAGAATCAATGGGGTATCCCCGAACTGGAGGAAATTATCGACAACAACGGTTTCTATGTGAAGAACTGCATTGCATACCGGGACAAACTGTCCAACACCCACATTGCCCAGACATTTCTGGACATATTCAGGAACGAAAAATCGTAAACCCACTGTCCGCCCGTCATCGGGAAAAATCTCCGGGAGCGCTGGCCCCTCCCTACCACCGAACAGCAGCGGCTACCGGATGACAAAAGGCCGAACCATTAAAGGAAAAACAGATGTCTATAAGCAGAATAAACTGGCTCTCCGTGCTCCAGGGATGGAGCATGTTACTGGTCGTCATCGGGCATGTGACATTGACAAATGTGTTCCAAAATCCCGAGCCCCCCGTAAGCGCGGAGATCGAACGGATCATATACAGTTTCCACATGCCGTTGTTCATGTTCATTTCCGGATTTCTGTTTTACCTGACCAAAATAGGACGGAACAAGGGTTGCGCGGAGACTATCGGGGACAAGGCCAAGCGGTTGCTGATCCCCTATGCCGCATTCACATGCGTGACGTTTTCCCTTAAATATGCCTTCAATCCGCTGATGAGACGGCCGGTAGACTTTTCCTGGTCGGAAATCCTCGACATAATCACGTTCAAATCCAACCCGCTGGCGGAGATGTGGTTCGTATCGACCCTTTTCGTCCTGTTCCTGTTTTTCCCCGTGTACAAATGGTCGCTGGGCAGCAGGCTGAGGAGCGGAGTGGTGTTCTGTGCCGCCCTGCTCATCTATTTCTTTTTCCCGAAGGACATCGAGCTGTTCTGCATTTCATATGCGTCCAGTTACCTGCTCTTTTTTTATACGGGGATATTGGTCTCCAAATACAGGGGGGGGGAAATTCTTGGACAACCCTGCGTTCCTTTCGTGCTGCACGGCATTGATGGTGTTCTGTTCGCTGTTCCCCGGCATTCCGCTACTGAATATTTTCGTCGGGATATTTTTCTCGCTGACCCTTTGCATGTTTTTATCCCGGCGCTTCCCCGGACTTTTCAGAAGTTTCAGGGAATATACGTTTCAGATATTCCTGATGGGAATATTCTTCCAGATGGCGATCCGGTTCGCCTATGCCCGGCTCGGGATGGATTGCCTCTACTGGCCCCTGTACGTCGTGAGCATCCTGCTGGCTCTGTATATGCCTGTGCAGATCTCCATAGTAATCCGTAAAACAGGCAGCAAAGCACTGGCCAGATGCTTCGGTTTATAAAGCCACATCGGCGTTTTCAGCAGGCCGGATCGCCAGGTACAATTGCGTCGACCATATCCATGATCCATGAAAATACTGTTAGCCAATAAGTTTTATTATCCCCGGGGCGGGGATTGCACCTACATCCTGAACCTCGGGGAGCTCCTGGAGTCGCACGGGCACGAAACGGCCGTTTTCGCCATGCAGTATCCGGAAAACATACCATCCCCCTGGAGCACCTATTTCCCGAGCGAAATAAAATTCACGCCCGGATTGAAAATGCTGGAAGCCTTCTTCCGGCCATTCGGCACGGGGGAGGTCAAGCGCAAATTCACCAGACTGCTGGACGACTTCCGCCCCGACATCGTACACCTGGGCAATATCCACACGCAGCTCTCCCCCATCCTTGCGAAGATCGCGCACGAAAAGGGGGTGAAGGTCGTCTGGACACTGCATGACTACAAACTCCTGTGCCCCCGTTACGATTGCCTGCGCAACGGTGCAATCCCCTGCGAGGCATGTTTCTCGGACAAGCACAAGGTGATCGAGTACAAGTGCATGAAAAATTCGCGCATGGCCAGTTACATCGCTTATCGGGAAGCCCTGAAATGGCCGCGTGAAAAACTGGAGAATTACACCGATACCTTCATTTCCCCGAGCCGGTTCCTGAAGGACAAAATGGTGCAGGGCGGATTCGCAGCGGAGAAGATACATACATGCTGCAATTTCATAGACACTGCGAAGGTGCGGCGGGATAACTTTGACAAGGGCGATTATTACTGTTATGTCGGGCGCCTGTCGCACGAAAAGGGGATCGGAACGTTGATCGAGGCTGCCAAAGAATTACCCTGCAAATTAAAAATCATCGGCGGCGGCCCGCTGCAGGAGACAGCGGCGGAACAGGCCGCGGGAGCAAACATCGAAATACTCGGGCACAGGCAATGGCCCGAGATAAAGGAAATCGTCGGCAAGGCGCGGTTCTGCGTGCTCCCCTCGGAATGGTATGAAAACAACCCGTTTTCCGTCATCGAATCGCAGTGCCTGGGCACGCCTGTCCTGGGCGCCCGGATCGGCGGCATTCCCGAACTGATCGATGAAGGCAAGACCGGAATGCTGTTCGAATCCGGAAATGCAAAAGAACTGAAGGCCCGAATCGGACAAATGTTCGCCACCCCGTTCGAATACCGGCAGATCGCACTCGGCGCCCAGAAAAGATATTCGGCAGAAAGGTACTATGCAAAACTCCTGAAAATATACACTTCTTTATAATACGGCAGAAACGCTCTGTTTTTCTCCAAAACGGCATAGACAAGTATGAATCGTTTGATCTCAATCGACATTGCCAAAGCAATATGCATTATCCTGGTTGTCATCGGTCATTACAATCCGGATAACGCCCCCGAATGGTATCATACAATCAATCTGTTCATCTACACGTTTCATATGCCTTTGTTCATGTTTGCCAGTGGATATGTGTACGCAGCGACAATCGGGAATCTGAGGGGGGGGGAGTTTCTTTATAAAAAATTCAAACGGTTGATGATACCCTATTTCAGCACCAGTATCATCATAATCAGCATAAAACTTTTGACACAACAAAGGATGCTGGTGGAGAATCCGGTGACGTATTTGTCCTATTTCAAGATGTTTTACCTGCCGGAAGCCGGTTTTTTCCTTTGGTTTATCTGGGCGCTTTGGCTGATTTTTTTGCTCGTCGCCGCGGTAAGATCAAAAGCAGGACAAGTCGTATTGTTCGCAATAAGTTTGTGCGTTACATTTCTGCCCATCGAATGGCCCGAAATATTCTGCATAAATTTCGCCATACGAATGCTGAAATATTTTATGCTGGGCATAATCCTCAATGAATATCCGCGCTGGACTGAGATCGGGAAAAAAGTGCCGGGAATTATTCCGGTCTGCGCATTGCCTGCATTGTTCATCTTTAATAGAGTTACCCAAAATACTATATTAACCACCATTCTGGATTATATACTGCCGTTCATCGGAATTTATGCAATATGCGTCCTGTCGAGAGGAATAAAACATTGGAATTACGCGACACAAAAATTACTGGTAATATCGGCATCGTCCTACATAATATATTTGTTCCACACGACATTCGAAGGATTCGTAAAATCGCTCATCCATAAAGTCCCCACATTGGCAAACGGGAACAATTCACTGTATTTCACCATCGGGGCGGCACTTATTGTGGGAGCAGGAGTTATTCTCCCTATCGTCCTTCACCGCCGCATCCTTTCCCAAAACAGAGTTCTCCGCTTTTTATTCGGGTTGAAGCCGGTAAAACAACCGGCGAAAAGCCTGCGGTGATCCAATACATACAATACTTTTTAAAACGATATTTTATAATGAAAACAGTAGTACAAGGTAGTCTTATTACGACATTTCGCTGTAATGCCAAGTGCAACATGTGTAATATCTGGCAGCACCAAACCAAACCGGAAGAGGAAATAGATTACCACTATTATGAAAAGCTCCCGGCCGGGCTCCGGATCAACATTACAGGCGGAGAGTCGACGATCCGCAAAGACATCGACGACATATTCCGGATATTATATCCCAAGGCTTCCCTGCTGGAGCTGAGCACGAACGGATACAATACGGAAACGATCGTCGCGCTGGCAAATAAATACCCCAACATCCTGATCCGCGTCAGCCTTGAGGGACTTCCTAAACTGAACGACTCCAAACGGGGTACCGTCAACGGCTTCGACCACGCGTTGCGAACAATGCTCGAACTGAAAAAGACCAAATGCAAGAATATCGGATTCTCGGTGGTCATTTCCCCGGACAACTACAAAGACCTGATCTATCTGTACGACCTTTGCGTTGCGCTGGATGTCGAACTGGGCAACTCTGTCGTCCATAATTCGTGGTACTTCCACAAAGAGGACAATAATCTGACAAGCGACAAGGCCCTGCACGAGCACGAAAAATTCGTCAAAGCGCTTTTGACATCCAAGCGCCGGGGATTCAAGAACAAACTGAAAGATTACGGCCGTGCTTATTTCAACCGCAGCATCCATCGCCGACTGCGCGGCGACGAACCCGGTTACAGACCCCCTTGCGGCGCATTGAACGACTTTTTCTTCATCGACCCCTGGGGAAATGTCTCGCCCTGCAACGGTTCTTCGGAAGAGTGGATCATCGGCAATATCAAGGATGATTCGTTCGAGAACATCATGAAGTCGGAGAAAGCCAAAGAGGTCGCGGAAAAGGTAAAAGCCTGCGACCGGAACTGCGCTTTCATCGTAACCGAGCGGCATGACATGATCCGCAAGCCATGGAAGCCGATCATGTGGATATTGAAAAACAAGATACGCATAGCAAAGGGGAAGGATATTTGCTGGTAAGGTCGTATTTATGAAAATCTGCGTACTGGGAACCAGGGGGTTCCCTCTGATCCAGGGCGGGGTCGAAAAACACTGCGAATCCCTGTATACGGAATTTCCTGCAGAATATCGCTTTGTTATTTTCAGGCGGAAACCGTATGTCCGCGTCACTCCGTCCTATCCCAACATAACTTTCATAGACCTGCCGTCCACGAAAATAAAAGGTTTCGAGGCCGTATACCATTCATTCCTGTCCACCTGCCGTGCGGTTCTCAGCCGACCGGACATCGTACATATCCACAACATAGGCCCCGCTCTGTTCTCTCCGCTATTGAAGCTGTGCGGCATAAAAGTCGTGCTTACGTACCATAGTCCCAATTACGAACACAAAAAATGGGGATGGGGTGCCCGAACGCTGTTGAAATGGAGCGAAAAGATAGCATTGCGAATGTCCGACGCAGTCATCTTCGTCAATAAATTTCAACTGGAAAAATACGATGAGCGAACCAGGAGCAAATCGTATTATATCCCGAACGGGATTCCGCGCATCACTCCTGCGACACAGCAGAATTATATCCGGGAATTAGGCCTGACTCCGGGAAAATATGTACTGGGTGTTGGACGCATTACTCCGGAAAAAGGCTTCGATTGTCTGGCAAAAGCTTTTTCCGGAGTGGATACCGATTACAAACTGGTCATTGCAGGGGGCGTGGAGACGGAATCCGCCTATCTGGACGAATTGAAATCAATATTGCCACCGGAAAAGATCGTCTTCACGGGCTATGTGTACGGCGAGAAACTGAACCAGTTGTACACACACGCCGGATTGTACGTATTATCGTCCTACAACGAAGGATTTCCCCTGGTATTGCTGGAAGCGATGAGTTACGGCCTCGATGTGCTGGTAAGCGACATTCCGGCCAGCCATTTGGTAGATTTGCCTGCAGACGACTATTTCAGCAAAGGAGACTATGAGGAACTGGCCCGGAAAATAGAGCGGAAACTCAAATACCCCCGGCAACAAAAATATGAGTTGGAAGCATACGATTGGACGGCCATCGTTAAAAGGCTTGCCGCCGTATATGATAAATTAAACGGGCGGAAACAAGTTCCCTGAACCCGAAACTCATTCCGGCACTACCCTCCCCGGCTGATTTCCGCCATGGTCGCCCCGACGAAAGCTATGAGCTCCGCCGGGGCGATTTTCAGTTGGAGGCCGCGGACGCCGGCGCTGATGTAGATGGCCGGAAGCGACGCGGCCGAGGAGTGGATATAGGTCGGAAACTGTTTTTTCATGCCGATCGGCGAGCAGCCGCCACGGATGTAACCCGTCACCGGCAGCAGCTCCTTCATCGGGATCAGGTCGGCCTTCTTGTTGCCCGATACGCGTGCGGCGGCCTTGAGGTCGACCTCGTGGTCGGCGGGCACCACGCATACGAAATGCCCCGTGCGGTCGCCCCGCAGCACGAGGGTCTTGAATACGCTTCCGACATCTTCTCCCAGCTCTTCGGCCACGTGTGTCGCCGCAAGGTGTTCTTCGTCGACCCGGTAAGGGACGAGTTCATAGGTTATCTTAGCGCGGTCGAGCAAGCGGGCCGCATTGGTCTTTTCGACTTTTCCGTGTGCCATTTCTGCTTTTGGTGTTCGATTTTTCGACTTAAATTATGCAAAAGTAATTTATTTTGACCAAACAGGTTCTTTTTAATTATTTTTGCAAAATGCTCCGTGGCAAAATTACATACAGGCTGCTCGCCTCGCTGATCGCAGCTTTGTCCGTGTGCACGACCCTGTCGGCACAGAGCACCCGTGTCCGCGGCCGTGTGACGGATGCCGCCAGCGGTACCCCGATGCAGTTCGTGAGCGTCGTGTTCCCCGGCACCACGACCGGCATCACGACCGATGAGGAGGGTATCTATACGCTCGAGACCCGCGATACGGTGGGGCGCGTACAGGCCTCGATGGTCGGCTACGCCACGCAGACCAAGCCGCTCACGCGGGGCGGCTTCAACCAGGTAGACTTCGCCCTGGAAGCGGTCGAATTCGGCATCGGCAGCGTCGTCATCACCCCGGGCGAGAACCCCGCACACCCGATCCTGAAAGGGGTCGTGCGCCGCAAGCCGCAGAACAACCCCGACGAGTACGAACGCTACCACTGCGCCACGTACACCAAGATGGAGCTCGACCTGACGAACGTCAAGCCGCGCTTCCGCAACAAGCGGCTGCAACGCAACTTCGGCTTCATCTTCGAATACATCGACACGTCGGCGCTCACCGGGCAGGCCTACCTGCCGGCCATGATCTCCGAGACCACAGCCGACTTTTACCACAGCAAGCGCAACCCCTCCCTGTCGCGCGAGATCATCCGCGCCAACCGCGTATCGGGGGTGGAGGACAGCTTCGCCATCGCCCAGTTCACGGGGCAGATGCACGGCAACGTCAACTTCTACGCCAACTTCATCGACATTTTCAACGTCCGTTTTGCCAGCCCGCTCTCCGACGGGGGACTCTTCTATTACGACTATTTCCTGGTGGACAGCATGCAGGTCGACGGCCGCAAGACCTACAAAATCCGGTTCCACCCCAAACGGCTCACCTCCCCGGTGCTCGACGGCGAGGTGAACATCGACTCGGCGTCGTATGCCCTGCAATCGGCCTCGGCGCGCATGCCCAAGGGCGTCAACGTAAACTGGATCAAACACCTGCGGCTCGAAAACGAGAACCGCATCGTGCGCGACAGCACGTGGTTCCGAAGCCGCGACCGCGTATCGGCCGAATTCTCGGTCACCACGGCCGACTCATCGAAACTGACCTCATTCATCGGGACGCGCGAGGTGGTCTACACCGACGTGCGGATCGGCGAACCGATCCCCGCCGAGGTCATACGCATGGACAACAACGTCGTGATCGGCGACCAGGGGCAGGAGAGCAGCAAGGACGAAGCCTTCTGGGAGAGCGTCCGCCCCTACCGGCTGAGCGACAAGGAGAAAGGCATCTATTCGATGGTCGACTCGGTGCAGAACGTCCCGCTGTACCGCAATATCTACACCCTGATCAACACGGTCATCGTCGGTTACTGGAACACCAAGTACATCGGCATCGGCCCCTACTATAAGCTGGCGAGCTTCAACAAGCTCGAAGGGTTCCGCATGCAGCCGGGATTCCGCACCACTACGGCCGTCAGCCGCCGCATACGCCTCTCGGGGTATGCGGCATACGGCACGCGCGACGGAATGTTCAAGGGCGGCGGCAGCGTCGAGCTGGCTTTCAACCGCCGGCTGACGCGCAAGCTGACCGTCTCGGGCCGCCACGACGTGATGCAGCTAGGCGCGGGGCAGAACGCCCTCACGGAAAGCAACATCCTCAGCTCGCTCCTCTCGCGCGGCGACTCGCGGCTCTCGATGGTCAACCGCGGCGAGGCCGCCTACGAGCACGAATGGCGGCACGGGATCAGCAACTTCCTCGGCGCCCGCATCCAGAAGATCTACGGCAACCGGTACGTCCCGCTGGTGCGCCCCGACGGCACGGTCATGAACTCGGTATCGGACGCCGCCGTACACGTCGGGATGCGCATCTCGAAGAACGAAAGCATCTACCGCATGCCGTTCGACAAGCAGTACATGGGGACGAAATACCCCGTCCTGACCCTTGGGTTCACGGCCGGGATACCCCGGGTGCTGAGCGGCAGCTATGAATATTACCGCCTCGAGGGCGGCATCCACTACAAGCCCGAGCTGCCGCCGCTGGGCTACTCGGACATCACCGTGCAGGGCGGCAAGATCTTCGGCAAGGTACCCTACCCGCTGCTGAAGCTCCACGAGGGAAACGGCACCTATTTCTACGACCCGATGGCGTTCTCGTGCATGAACTTCTACGAGTTCGCTTCGGACACCTGGGTGGCGCTGTTCTTCGAGCACCACTTCAACGGCATCCTGCTGGGGCGCATCCCGCTCATCAAAAAGCTCAAATGGCGCGAGGTGCTGGTATGCAAGGGCGTGTGGGGCACGCTGTCGAAAGAGAACGACGGCAGCCTCGCCGCAACGCAGGCGCCGCTGCTCTTCCCGCCCGGCATGACATCGGTGTCCGATCCTTATGTCGAAGTGGGATTCGGCGTCGAAAACATCTTCCGGCTGCTGCGCGTGGACTTCATCTGGCGCGTCACGCACCGCGACCCGAAACCCGGACAGGAGATCCAGAATTTCGCCGTCAACCTGGGCATAAAACTCAAATTCTGATGCACGGAGGCCGGGAACCCGGGGATTTTGACTACCTTTGGGCTGGAAAAAAGGGGACAACTATGATAAAAGGTGCAATATTCGACATGGACGGGACACTCGTGGACAACACGCCCGTCCACATCCGTGCGTTCGAAATCTTCTGCGAACGATACGGCATCCGCGACTGGAAGGAGAAACTCGGCCAGGCATACGGCATGGGCAACGACGACATCATGAGGCTCATCATGCCCGCGGAGGTGATCCGCGAAAAGGGGCTCGCGGCACTCGCCGAAGAGAAGGAATCCATCTACCGAGAGATCTACGCCCCCGAGATCGTGCCGATGCCCGGGCTCACCGACCTCTTGCAAAGGCTCCGCGACGCAGGCATACGCTGCGCCGTAGGTTCGTCGGGCTACAAGCCCAATGTGGATTTCGTGCTGGAAAAATGCCGTATCGAGCCTTATTTCGACGCCAGGATCAGCGGCGACATGGTCTCGCGCTGCAAACCCGACCCGGAAATTTACCTTACGGCCGCCGCGGCCCTGGGGCTGCCTGCGGCGGAATGCGTCGTCTTCGAAGACGCCCCGGCGGGGATCGAAGCAGCACGCAGGGCCGGGGCCGGACATATCGTGGCGCTGGCCACGAC
>ERZ791746.1091-NODE-1091-length-19678-cov-2.568109_pt1 | contig 19678 bp, 20 predicted proteins | sample MGYA00510038_ERZ791746 | MGnify/ENA primary metagenome ERZ791746 (study PRJEB30046, sample SAMN00792018) | human gut metagenome | study: EMG produced TPA metagenomics assembly of the A metagenome-wide association study of gut microbiota in type 2...
TTCTGGAGCATGAAGCCTAAAGTGAGAATACACCAAAATCCACAAAATATCGCAGAATAAAAATACCATAGAAACAGCCAGCGTAATTTAGACGCTGGCTGTTTTTGCTTATATTGGGATAAAAATAGATGAGGGTATTACTATAATGGTAAATTGTTTAGATGAAAAGAGAAATACAATGGAAACAGTCGTATCAATTATGGTATAATGAAAAAGCAATTTTTACTAAAATCGATTTTTATTAATGTGAGGAGCTTTTTATGCTGTCCATTATAATCTGTGATGACGATCAAACAATCAATCATCAGTTACTTCCGATAATTCAAAAATATCTTGAACAAAAGAAAATACCGGTAGCAATTCAGCAATATACCGATGCAAAAAAGCTTTTGGAAGAGATGCCGCTTTTTGATATCATGTTTTTGGATGTCGAGATGCCCGAACAAAACGGAATTGAAGTAGCAAAAGCATTTCGGAAGCAGTCAAATTGGGGGCAGATTATCTATCTTACAAACTATGCACAGTATGCCCAGACGGCATATTCTGTGCATCCTTTTGGATATCTGACAAAGCCGATTGATGAGGAAAATATCAACAAAATTCTGGAAGAAGCGCTGGAGTATCTGGAAAAGAAATCACCCCACCATCAGTTTGGTGTGATGACAGATACGGGGATAAAACATGTTGCTGTGGAAGATATCTACTATTTTGAGACTTACGAACGAAAGATACGAATGATCTGTAAAGACGGCAAATACGTGTTTAAAGGTACGATAGAAGATGTTTATCAAAAGATTGACCGGTCAATGTTTGCCTGTCCACATCAGAGCTTTTTGATCAATTTTTTCCATGTTGATTGTCTGAAAGGGTATGACATTTTTGTTGATAACGGAGATATGGTACCATTATCACAAAAGAGAAGTGTCGAGTTTAAGAAAAAATATTATGATTTTCTGGAAAATACTTACTATATGATCTAACAAAAGGGGATGAGTAAGATTGTCATTCTAAAAATACTGATTTCTGTATTCTTGCCGGTGCTCACTGTCGCGGGAATATCCAGTTATTTTATGGATCAGGTATATGGACGCATGGATCAATATCGAAAGGAAGTTTTTCTTCTGTTGTGGGCTATTTTTGTATCAGGTTATATCCTGATTATTTCCCGGAACAGAAATCCTATCTGGATGACCCTGTTTGGGTTTACTTCTATCCAGATCATTTCTTGTTTTTATAAGCCATATAAAAATAAGTTGGTCTATACCACCTTTTTTACCTGTATCTGGTAATTTTGGACGCACTCTCGCTGCCGATTGTATCACTGATTTTTGGGATGGGAAGAAAACAGGTAGAGTATAGCGATGCATTCACCCTTTGTCTGCCATTGGTCAGCAGTGGATTAATGATGGCGACAATACGATGGATTGTCCGGTATATCAACCGCAATCAATTTGAAAAAAGCAGATGGAACATTCATGCTGTGTTTTTCTTTACCGTTTTCATAGAGATTGCTTTGATAATCTACAGTATCTTTTTGTCAGAAAACGCTCTGGTCAGTCAGGAGGTTCTGTTTGTAATCCTGATTCTTTTTCTTGTGTTTGACTTACTTGGAATATACCTGTACCACATTCTTCAGGTTGAGGAACAGCTGCATCAGCAGCTGGCTTTATCCAGACAAAAAGATGAGTTGGAATATCTGTATCTGCAGCGTCTTCAAAAGCAGCAAGAAAGGTCGCGAAAAATACTGCATGACATGAAAAACCACATTTTGGCGATAGAAGGTTTGAGTATAGACGAAAATGGTGAGGCATCAGAATATGTAAAGCAGGTGATAGAGAGCATTGACAAAACAAGCTTTCGATTTCAAACAAACAGCAAGATCATCACCACTTTGGTAAACAGTAAGATGGAACAGACGGAGAAGAGCAAAATCCTTTTTCGTGCAGAAGTTCAGGATTTAGAGTTTGATTTTATCAGCGATTTGGACTGGGTCATCATACTGGGGAATATTCTGGACAACGCCATTGAGGCATGTCAGCAGGTGAAAGAGAGGGAAAGAAAGATAGAACTGTTTATCCATCAGTATAAAAAGATGCTGGTGATTCGGCTGGAAAACAGTATGGGAGAAAAGCCGGATTTCCAGAACGGAAAAATCCGTTCTCATAAAAAAGAGCATTTGGGAATAGGATTATCCAATGTTCAGGAAACGGTTAAAAAATATGGCGGCGACTTTGAAACAGAATTTAACGACACCCAATTTAAAACAAGGATTGTGATTCCGGTAGGTGAGAAGATAAGACATCTTACCAGTACAAAATAAATATCAAGCAGCAAAACAAAAACGACAGCAAAGCAGTAAGCTTGCTGTCGTTTTGCTAGTTTATACTGAGAAAGAAATCTTTCTAGGATTTAGTGGGATATAAAACTTTAGTACAGAATTCCCTGGAAAACCCCTTCACGGTCAAGATTATATTTCAGACTGTAATCAATATCGTCGCGCATGTACCATTTTCCGCGGGTGAAATCAGGAATCATAACCGGAGCACTGCCTTTGAGAATCGATTCCTCGGACAAAGCGGTAATTGCCATGTAGGCAGCGGCATCATAAACATCGATTGTCGGGCGTTTTCCGGATGTCATGGCTTCTAAAAATGCACTGATTACCAGATAATCCATACCATCATGACCACCAGTTGGATGGTAATTTTCCCAGACAGGATGGGTATATTTTTCCTCGTACTGTTCTGCATTTCCCCACAGTCCTTTTGCGTTAAACTCAAAGTCGTGGTGTTCACTGTCCAGAAAAATGCTGTCGCTGTCCTCAAAATAAGCTCCTTTTGTTCCACGAACAGTGAATCCGCGGGAGTAGCTTCGCGGCAGTGTGGTGTCAAGCTGAAGAGTGATGGTCTGACCTTTGGCACACTTGATTACGGTTGTGACAACGTCTCCCTGCAAAAATTCAGCCTGTGCCAGAGGGCTTTCCGGACCTCTTTTTTGCAGGATATACTCATGCAGACCTTTGGCACAGGATGCAGTGGAGGTCAGGGAAACCATACGGTTGCCGTTGTTAATGTCAAGAAGCTTTGCAATCGGACCCAGTTCGTGAGTCGGATAGTTTTCGCAGTTTCGATTGAGATAGTTTCTCAGGCGGTAATGGCGATACTCCTTGCCTCCGGAGACCTCGTCACGCAGGTCGTGCATGTATCCGCCCGAACAGTGGACGATTTCTCCAAACAATCCTGTTCGAACCATGTTGAGAACCATTAATTCTCGGCGGCCATAACAGCAGTTTTCCAACAGCATGACAGGAGTTTTAGTCTGCTCATAGGTGTCCACCAGTTTCCAGCAGTCCTCAATGGTATAAGCGCCGCCAACTTCCAGACCGACATATTTGCCTGCTTTCATCGCTTCCACAGCCAGTTCGATATGAGCTTCCCAGCTGGATGCGATGATGACGCCCTGAATTTCCGGATTTTGCAGAACCTCATGCTGATCTTTTGCTTCTATCGGGTGTTTTCCTGTCTTTTTGAAGATGAGTTTGGAAGCTCGCTGGACACGGTCTGCATAAGGATCGTATATTGCAGCAATTTCCATATTGTATTCCTGCAGTGCAGGCAGGATTGCATTTTTGATTAAGCTTTGTCCTCTGGCACCCAGGCCAAGTACGCCTATTTTCATTTTGTTACCCTCCATTTTTTAGATGTGGTCTTATTGTACCATATCCTCATGAATCTGAAAACCAGAAATATTTTATTGATGTGGATACAGCAAAAATAAAACGACAGCAAAACATCACTGGATGGTTTTGCTGTCGCGGATAGAGACTTTATCAGATGGTTACCTGGGAGAGAGATTCTGGTGCTTCTTTGAGTTTGTGTCGGAGGAATCTCCAGAACAGCAAAGTCAAAAGGGTACCTTTGCAGGCACTGGAGATGGAAAGGCTCCACCAGATACCATCCAGACCTAAACTGGTAGAAGAAAGAATCAAAGCTGCCGGGATTCTTGCAGCAGTGAATACAATGCCTACGATCGATGGCGGCAAGGTCTTGCCAAAGCCACAGTATGCTCCTGTGTTGACACCTTCCCAGCACATGAACATCTGGGAGAATCCCAAAATGGTCAGATAGCTGATTCCCATTGGAACAACGTCCGGTTCAGTGATAAACAGCTGGAACAACCAGCCGCCGCACAAAATCAAAAGCAGCGAACAGAAAATTCCCCAAACCGTCATGGATATCATAGCAGCCCGATATCCCCTTCCGGCACGACTAAAGTTGTGTGCACCATAGTTTTGTGCGACAAAGCTGTTGATCGCAACCGAAAAACCATCGGAGATCATCCAGGAGACGGACTCAATCTGTGAGCCGACCTTTTGTACTGCCACAGCAGCATCTCCAAAACTTGCAACCTGCCGCGCAATTACCATTGAAATCAGAGGGAAAATACAGTTTTGAAGAGCAGAAGGTAATCCCAGTTTCATGATAGAAACGCAGCATTCTTTGTCCATCTTTCCGAACAACCGAACATAGCAGAACAGGTGGTCATCCCTACGAATATACAGCAAGAATAAGATGGAAACCAACCATTGTGCGATGGTTGTTGCCCAAGCAGCTCCGGCAGCCTTCATGGAAGGAATCGGGCCTAAACCAAAAATCAGCAGAGGATCTAACACAATGTTAAAGACCAGACCAATCGTCATGAAATAAAAAGGAGTACGGCTGTTTCCGGTGGTAGTAATCAGAGCGGTAAACATTTGATTGAGAAAACTTGCCAGGATACCCAGGCTGACGATGCTCAGATATTGAACGGCAGATTCCACTACAGCTGGATCATTCAGCTGGAAAAAACCAATCAGCGGACGGCAGGCAATCAACATGACAGCGCTGTATCCTATCGAAAGAAGCGCTCCCATTTGAATTGCATTTTGAGCATATTTTCCCGCTTCCTCCGGATCTCCTGCTCCCAATTTTTGTGCGGTATGTACCTGACCACCCATCCTGGAAAGGACGGTGAATCCATTGGATAACCACATCAGTAGTCCCGCTGTTCCAACAGCAGCAACGGCACCGGAGCCCAATTTACCAATCCATACCATATCGACCAGATTGTAAGCCATCTGGATGAGGGCAGTTCCCATGATAGGCAGCGCCAGCTGAACCAGCGTTGTCATAATATTTCCTTGCAGTAAATCTACTCGTTTTGCCATAATACGTATCCTTTCTGCACTCGATTTTGTTTGCACTCCAGTATAGCACATTTTAGAAACGGTCACAAGTAGCATATAGCAAAAATATATCCCGATGCAGACAATTGATTTGGTAAAAAAGGATCGGTTTTCTGTATGCTTTTTTAAATGATACTGCAATTTGTGACAAAACAGGCTGTGCAAAAAAGCACAGCCTGTTTTTAAAAAATAAAAGGTAAAAGTGAAAGGAAAATATAATGATATGATTCCGCACATACTGCTTTTAGATTTTATCATTACTCTGACAAGTGCAGAGTATGCCACGATTTATTCAGAGTAAAACGATAAAATCCATAGAAGACAGCAGACATTGCAGCGACAACCAGCAGACAAACGCTTAATGACATGCGTTCATTTTGATCCAGTACCATATCGCCGCCGTTTGCAAGCAATATCAGAGTATAGAATCCCAGCATCAGTACCGTACCAATTAGGATTGGGGAGAAGAACACCCGCTTAATCTGCCCTTGGGCTGTCTTTTTCAGGTAGCGATTGGATGCACCTAACTTGCGAAGATCTTCATAAACCCATGCATTGGAAAGCATTAGTGTCTGACTGCGGGTATAGAGGATTACAACGACTGCACCAAAGCAGAGGATGGCAACAAATACAAACAGCAGCAGGAATACCGCGAAGTTGGAGAGAAAATTTCCATCATCCAATGCCTGGAATTTTGGCATGTACAGCCAGTTGAGCTGAAAATCGCTGGTGTCTGGTTGGCTCAGGTCGATGATCGGAAGGTTTAATTCTTCCACCTGATCGCCCCAGTATTCTTCGCCAGCCTTATGCGCATTCATCCGGCTGATTCGGTCATATCCGTCAAAGACAGCAGTTTCTGGGCCGGAGTGCTCCACGATGCTGTGTAGCAGTGCTTTGGAAAAAGCATAACTGTCGTTTTCTGCGTTAAAGAGCACCTGAACTTCCTGCCAGTCGGGAGTAAGACCCTGTGTGATGGAGGCATAGTCTTCGTCAGTGAGGACAAAGATATCCTGAAATAGTTCGCTCGGCAAAGGTTCTGGAAGGGTTATAACGGAAAGCTGTTGCCTTGTGACAGGATTGGTCACAAGGGAAATATCTAAAATATCCCCGTAATAATCAAGCGTTGCGGCACATTCTCCTGACTGGAGCACAAGGTCGTCACCGGTAAGAGCGTTCCAAGAAGACACGGAGAAGAATCGGTGCTCCAAAAAGGCTTCTCGGTATTCTTTGGTGTAGGTCGTGCCCAGCGGTCCTTCAGTTTCCACCTCGGCTTCGCCATCTATTGCCAGAGAAACAGACGGCATTTCTACATAATCTATGACCTTTGCTCCGAAGGCCGAAGCCATCTCCTCAATCTCGGACTTTGTGATCATGTCTTGATCGGCGCGATAGAAAAACTGATAGTTGACAGGTCGGTTTTCGATTTCTGCACGGCCTGGGACGATCATCATCGGGGTGTAGAACGATGCAAAGTAAGCTCCCGCAACCAATACGGTGACAACCAGCATATTGCGGACGGTCTGTCTTCCCTGAAACTGCATCATGCCGCTTTCGATCAGGTGGGTGTATCGGTTTTTACCCCGATGCCAGCCACCCACAACGGTATAGAGCAGCACCCAGTAAAGTCCGATCAGAGCTGGCAGATAAAACGGTGCGGTGAAAATAGCTGGTGCGTACCAGTGCAGCACCCGTACACAAAAGCTTGGGACAAAATATCCCAACAGGCAGCCGATTGCAATCATCAGGATACCGCCCCAGCCGTACCATCGGGGAACCGCACGAACCGGTTCCGCGCGGTGACTTTCCTGAATGATGTCCAGCACATTGACTCGCGCAAGGAAGCGCTTCTGCATCACAAGCAGCATAATCAAAACAAACAAAAGGAAGGCAAGGGGAATCAGATAGGCGCGCAGATCGAAGATCAGCGCCATTTCTGGGGTATCGACCAGTGATAAGCGGAAGAGTGACCAGATAAGCCAGCACAGAGGCGTCCCCAGAATTAAGCCAGCTCCGCAGGAAGCCACAGCAAGTTGGATGACCTCGCGGCGCAGCTGCTGACCTAGGGTTTTGCGGCTGAGTCCAAGGGCCAGAAAAACGCCGGTTTCTCTGGATTTGTAGCGGAAAAATAACCCAGACGCATAGACCGAAAAGGCAGCGCAGCCGATGACTGCCAGAATAAAAATCATCATGACCTGTTTGCGGGAGTCACCGCCCTGTGGCAGGGTGTTCTGCACGGTCGGAGAGTACATCATCATGCAAAACGCAGTGATCAGCAGACTTCCAAAGAACAGGCAGCCGGAAAGCAGTTTGTACTGTCCCTTGCCGTTCTTGCGCAGGGCAGAAAATACAGCACGAATGTCTTTCATTCTCCCTTCACCTCGCTTAATTCGCGGATAGCATCCAGCAAAGCGTCCTGGAAAGTTCGGCGCTCCTGATTTCCACGCACCAGTGTTTTGCGCACGTTTCCATCTTTAAGGATGACAACTCTGTCGCAGAAGCTGGCAGCAAAGGAATCGTGGGTCACCATAAAGATGGTAGCGGAAAGCTCGTTTTTAGCCCGCAGGAAAGCATCGATAACAGCCTGTGCGGATTTGGAGTCCAGATTGCCGGTCGGTTCGTCGGCAAGAATCAGCTCCGGATTGTTGATGAGAGCGCGGGCAACGGCAGTGCGCTGTTTTTCACCGCCGGATACGTCCGCAGGATATTTGTTTTTGATGTGTGAGATTCCGAACAGGTCACACAGCAGGTCAGCACTTTTTTCCATAGAGGTGGATATTTTTCCGCCAATGATGCGGGGCAGCATAATGTTGTCCCGAATGGTCAGTCCGTCCAGCAGTAAAAAGTCCTGGAAAACAAAGCCGAGTTTTTCGTTTCGGACATGAGCCATACTTTCCTCATCCAGCGTTGCAAGATTGGTGTCACCCAATTCAATTTTTCCCGAATCGGATGGAATGTAGCAGGAAATGCAGTTAAGCAGGGTGGATTTGCCGGAACCGGAAGGCCCCATAACGCCAACAAATTCCCCCTTTTGTACTTCCAGAGAGACTCCTTTGAGCACCTCGTATTTTTCGTTGCCTACCTTGTAGGACTTATGAAGATTCTGCACAGATAACATGGTATCGCCCCTTTCTTTGATTCCACAATACCACCGCATAACTCTGGTTGCAAACGGGGGTGTCATCTTTTGCAGCGATGATGTAAAACTTGAAACCATCATGTAATAAACAGCGCGTTTGATGTAAAGTTTTGTTTTGATAATCTAAGCTGCTATGATATAATAAATGGCAAAACAAGCAAAAGAAAGGAGCAGTTTTTGTGCTCTCAATTGGAATTTGTGATGACAGCCAGGACAACCGGCAAAGCTTAAGATGGCTTTTGGAAAGCATCCTGGAAGGAAAAAATATCGAACATACTATCTTTGAATTTTCGTCTGGTGAAACTCTCCTGCAATGGGATCAAAAGCATCCCAACGAAATCGATCTCCTGTTTTTGGATATTGAAATGGGTAGTGTAAATGGTATGGAGACAGCCAGTCAACTGCGGGAAAAACACAGTGCACTGCAAATCGTGTTTGTCACCGGATTTTCGGATTATGTCTTTGATGGCTATCGTGTGGGGGCGTTAGGGTACTTGATGAAGCCTGCTAAACGCGACCAGCTGGAAGAAATTCTTTCCCGTTTTTTGGTCAAACTCTGTCAGGACGCGCAGGCGGTGTACTCCTGCCGGGATGGTGACAGCTGGTTTCGCATCCCGCACAAGGAAATCCTGTACTTTGAGTCGGATCGGCGCAAGGTAAACTGTGTTACCAAAGATCGAACTTACAGTTTTTATGGCAAGCTCGATGAGGTTGCTCAGGAGCTGGAGGGAGCGGGATTTGTCCGCATCCATCAGCGGTATCTGGTGCGTTCTGCTGCAATTCGGCAGCTGTGCGGTAATGAGGTGCAGGTGGGCAATACCACCTTGCCCATCAGCCGCAGCTACCATGCATCCGCATTGCTTGCGTTGACCAGAACAACACTGGAGGGATGATTTTCATGCAGAATGCCTTTCTGTTTTTTCTTGGTCCATATATGCTGTTAATTTTGCTGAGCGGATATTTTCTGTATCGAACCTGTTTGCGTTTTATGGAGGTAAAGCCGGTTTGGTGGGCGAAGGTGATGCTCTTTTCTGCTATGACGCTTTCCAGCGGAATGGTAATCTGGATCGGGGACAATAACTTTGCGATGACCTTTCCGTTTTATATTGCCGCTTTTTTCTTTGCGACCAAAGGGGATTGGCTGGGACGTCTGACAGTGGGCGGAATCTTTTTCTGCTTCATTATGTCGGTCTGTGCGATGTCTGACACCTATTTGATTCCGCTGGATCGTTTTAATCTGCACGATATGGTGTCGCGCATGGTGCGGCCGGTTATCTTTGGCATGTTTTATCTGACACTGCACCGTCAGCTCAAACAGCAAGCGGTTTGTCTGCCACACCGATTGTGGAAACTTTGTGCCGGATTAACTCTGCTGCCTTTGGTCACGTTATCGGTTCTGATTCTGCCAGCCTACTGGATGCCGGATTCCATCCTGATTGAAAACCTGACCTTGTTTCAGGGAATGTTTATTCTGCCGCTGTCCCTGATTTCTTCCGTAGTGCTGCTGCACAGCATCCTGATTTTGGCAGATTATGAGCAAAAAGCGCAGGCTGCCGCCCTTGCAGAGATGCGCGAAGTGTATTATCAAAGTTTGCAGAAAGAGCAGACACAGGTGCGCACTCTGCGGCACGATCTGCGCAATCATCTGAATACGGTACTGGGACTTTTGGAAGAAAAGGAAAGTCAAAAGGCACAGGAATATCTTGCGAAGCTTACCGATTCTCCCGTTTTGCGGCGCTCCCGCCGGCTTTGTGACAATGAGATTGTCAATGTGGTGCTGACATCCAAATGCGAGGAGATGGAACGTTTGGATATTGGTGCAGACATCAAAATTTCACTTCCCGAACAGCTGCCCTTTGCGGACACCGATCTGTGTGCGCTGTTTGGCAACGCATTGGACAATGCCATTGATGCGACAAAAAGGGCAAAAAATAAAAAGATCACCCTTCGCTGCAAGGTTGAGTACGGAATGTTCATGCTGCTGATTCAAAATCCTCTGGCAGGGGATGAGCACGAGGATTTGAGTACCACCAAAAAAGATAAAGCGCTGCATGGATTTGGTCTGAATGGAATGCGTGAGATCGTAACGAGGTATGGAGGCATCTTTGATGCCGGAAAAAAGGAAAATCAGTTTGAGCTGATCCTAAATATGCCGCTGCAATAAAACACAAAACCCGCATCTGATGCAAAATCGATGCGGGTTTTATTCGGTTTGTTTTACTATAATTGCGGACAATGGGATAGGAAAAAGCATTTAAAAGGAAAAGTCATCACCAAAATATTTTTTAGCGTCATCAGTAATTATTTTAAGGCCGCGCTTGTTGTCGATTGCTTTAAAAAGATAGAGAGCCTGTTTATAGTATGCTTTGCTTTTTTCGTCCAGATTTAAAAAGTGGTAACATTCAGCAATGATAGCAATGGTAGAAGGTAAATAATAATATGATTCATATTGTACACATGCTTTCCAATTAATTTCGGAAACTTTAATTGCCTCGGTATAACGCCCCACCAGATCCAGTTCTCTTGCATAGTTGAATGCGACCAGAGAAAACAAACTACCAAATTGTACGGTATTTTGAAAATGATTTTCGATGTATGCTAGTAATTGACGGTAGATATCAATTACCTTTTCTCGTTGTTCTAATTGAGAATAAATAAGAGCAATCTGATTGATTACCTTGACTTCGTCAACGCTGTAAAGACCGTCACAAATTGCATCAATATCAAAGTTTGGTGAGGTCAACCGAATAGCTTCAAAGAGCATATCCAATTTTTCATCATTTGTGTAGGGGACAATCTGTCCGTTTTCTATTTTTCCAAGCAAAACTTTGGAACGCAGAATAAATTGACGAATCGGTCGGTCGTCCGGATCGGCAATCTTTTCCAGTTCTTCGATTTTCGGCAAACCCCTTTGCGGGTCCCGAAACACATTGCTGGAAACGATTTCTGTTTGAAGATCGGAAATCAGCATTTCATTTTTGCTGACAATGGCGTAATAACGTTCGTCTGGTAATCCCAAACGCTGCAACAACACTTTTAGTTGGTTTAAACTGGGTGTTTGCTTTCCAGATTCAATACGGCACATGGTTGTGGGTTCACAAATTCCTTGGCAAAGTTCGTTTTGTTTTAACCCCAGTTCCATTCTTCTTTGCCGTATCATTTCCCCAATAAAAAAGCTTTTCATGATAAACCTCATATAAAATTTTGTTTTTTCTAACAACTTAATGTAAGGGTAGCAAAAATATTTGAAATTACTGAAACGAATTTTTAAATATTCTTAAAACAGAAAAATATTCTGTGATTTTAGTCTTAGAATGGAAAATAAAGGTAAAAATAGCAAAACAATTGAAAAAGAAAAAACAAACACTGAAATTTTTTATCAGGGTATGCTATAATAAAGTCGTCACATTATGCAGCAAATGAAATTCCTTAGAAATGAGGTTATACTATGATTTTTTATTTTTCGGGAACCGGAAACTCTCGATGGGTTGCAAAACAACTTGCTTGCCTTCTGGACGATCAAACCTGTGATATCACCGCGCTGACTGAAATACCGGATATTAAGAAGGAAAAACAGATTGGATTTGTCTTTCCCGTCTATGCATGGGGAGCCCCCGAACCGATGGAAGCCTTTGCTATGAAATTACCAAAGATCGGTGTGTTTTCTTTTGGAGTTTGTACCTGTGGAGAAGAAGCTGGCATGGCGATGAAGCAGTTTTCCAAGCGCTATCCGCTGGACAGCAGTTACAGTCTGGTGATGCCAAACAACTACATTGTCGGCACAGATACCGATGATGAAGCGACGATTCATGCGAAAATCAACGCTGCCAGAAAAGAATTGCAGAAGATTTCCGGTGAGATCTTACAGCACAAAAAGATTTATCGTGTGGAGGAAGGCTCTCTTGCTGGCTTAAAATCGAGTCTTGTGAACTTTGGATTTAACAGATTTGCCCGCAGCACAAAATCGTTTTATGCGATAAGTCTTTGCAACGCGTGCGGACTGTGTGCAAAAAATTGTCCAGCTCATACCATTACAATGGTCAACAACCTTCCAAACTGGGGAACCCGGTGCTACCAGTGCCTGCGCTGCATCAACGAATGTCCAAAGCAGGCCATCCAGTACGGCAAAGGTACCGAAGGCAGACGCCGCTACACCATCCAGAATTACCTGTCTCAGGACGAACAATAGTTCTAAAGGACAGCAGGAAAATAATGCGGCTGCTTTCTAATACACTGCAATCGTAAATGAAAAGGAGAACAAAAATTTGGACATTTTATCCATTGCAATTTTAATTTTTATCATCATGGAATCGATGAACGTTGCCATCCTTTATTTTTGGCCCGGCAGTCAGATCGGGAATGGCGTTGGGGTGTTTGATGCGTTTCATCACAGCGAAAGCGAAGAACAAAAATTGTTTACCTCCTATCTGGTCAACTGGGTAGCGGGAGTAAAGCTGATCTTTATTTTTCTGCTGACGGTGATTTTGCTTGTTGGCACCGAAACTTTGCGAATGTGGGCGGTGGTAGCAATGATTCTGTCGATTGCTACCTACTTCTGGCGGCTGCATCCTACTATTAAAAAACTGGATGCCATGGGGTGTATCACGCCCAAAGGCTACTCCAAGGCATTGGGTTGGATGATTTCTGGCTTTATGGGGATGTTTACTCTTGCACTGATTCTGCATATCATAACAAAGGTGATGTAAGCATGAAAACACAACAAAAATCTGTACATAAAAAGCTGATAAGAGTTTTGGCTGCTGTGCTGTTGCTGCTGGCAATCTTAGCCGGGGTCTTTTTCTGGTATGTGTCCGATTACTATCGGGCCGAGGATGTAGCTTTTGAAGTGCTGGCACAAAACGACGGTATCGTAACACAAGATAATTTGACCATCATGTCTCCATCCTATCAAAGCGATACGGCGGTTATCTTTTATCCCGGTGCCAAGGTAGAAGCGGAAGCTTACCTGCCGCTGCTCGATCAGATTCGTCAGATCGGTATTACCTGCATTCTGGTGGATATGCCGTTTCACATGGCAATTTTTGATTCGGATGCGGCAGAAGATGTTATGACACAGTTTCCGGAGATAGAACATTGGTATCTTGCCGGACATTCGATGGGCGGTGCTATGGCATCAAAGTTTGCCGCAGAACATCCCGATGAGGTGGACGGATTGATCTTGATGGGAGCCTATATTTACGGAGATTATCCTGACGAGGATACCCTGACCATCTACGGCTCTTTAAACCAAAGTGTGGAAGACCACATCGACTACACCGAAAATATTGTGGAGATCGAAGGTGGAAATCACGCGCAGTTTGGAAACTACGGTTTGCAAAAGGGTGATCCTTCGGCTGAAATTTCCGCAGAGGAGCAGCAGAAACAAACAGTCGAAGCAATTGAGGCCTTTTTGGCAGAGCGAAAGGCAAATTCATAAAGAGAAAAAAGAGCGAAGGGTATGCTCCATGAGCACCCTTTGCTCTTTTTAGTTAGGATAAAATGTAATGAGGAGATTTTCTTCTACTTTGGGATGTGGTACAATAAAATTAAAATTTCGAAAAGTAAGGAGAAGACGATGCGCTTATTATTTAATATGGATGCAAACGACTATGACAAAAACGGACGGGCGTTTGTTCGCCACTCCGCTCGATGTATTACCATCCAAAATGGCAGGGTGGCGATGGTACATAGCCTGAAATACGACTACTATAAATTCCCAGGCGGCGGCATTGAGCAGAACGAAACAAAGGTTCAGGCACTCATCCGCGAAACCGAGGAAGAAGCGGGGCTTGTTATTGTTCCAGAATCGATTCAGGAGTTTGGCTATGTCCATCGGGTTGAAAAGAGTGACCACATGGATGCAGATTATTTTGTTCAGGATAATTTCTATTATCTGTGTGAAGTGCAGAAAGCCAAGACGAGCCAGAAACTTGACGATTATGAAGCGGACGAGCATTTTACCCTTGAATGGGTGGAACCAGACAAAGCTATCGTGGTAAACCGAACGGTTGACCATGGTCCAAAGGAACAGAACATGCTCGAACGAGAGGCAAGGGTGTTGGAAATTTTGAAGGCGGAAGGGTATTTAAAGTAATATAACATTTAATTTTTTCTTATCCACAAATACAAAAAAGATAAACACTGCAACGAAAAAAAAACGGCTGTCTGAAACCAAATTTTTCAGACAGCCGTTTTTGCATCAGTATAAATTATTGTTCTGTGCTTAATCTAAGGGATTTACGATGTGATCAAACTCGTCGATCATAGATTGTAAAGTGATGCTTTCCATTGTTTCTTTAATCGAGTCCTCAATTTTGTTGTAAGGAGTTTGCAATACCTTACGAATATTCTGAGCTACCGGGCATGGACGACCCTGACAGGGATGAATCCCAATAATAGAAGCAAGTCCATCTGGTTCTAATGCAGTATAGATCTGATATAGTGTGATCTGGGAAGGGTCTGCACACAATTCTGCACCGCCGGTTCCCCGCGGAACGGTAATGATGCCTGCCTTTTTTAAAGAACTGATAATGTTGCGGATGATAACGGGATTACATCCGGTACTTTTAGCGAGGAGATTGCTGGTCACTTTTGCAGTTCCCTTAGCTTCATGGATGAATATCAAGCAATGAACTGCAATGGAGCATTTCATACTGATTTGCATAATATGTCCTTTCAATAAAAAGTGAATGATATTTTCAATAGATGTAACTCTTGACATTACATCTATTGAGTGTTAAACTGTAAACGATGTAAATTAAATTGTTACATCATTTATTGTATCGAGATTCCCGGAAAGTTTCAAGAGAAATCGATATAAAAATAGAAAATCTGCAAAAAGATTATGGGTGATACAGCAGAAAATGAATGTTGACGAGATTATGAGATATGGAAAATAAGCGATCAATGATATGTGTCAGGAGATTAAGGAGGAATTACATATGAAAATTTATGAGATTTGTTTTAGCCCGACAGGAGGAACAAAAAAGGTTTCATCACTTTTGACCTCTGCACTGGAAGGGGAGAGTGTTTTAGTTGATCTGACAAACAGTCAGGCAGATTTTCACAGCATTGCGCTGACAGAAGAGGATGTTGCAGTGATTTCGGTTCCGTCCTATGCAGGCCGTGTTCCGGCAGTTGCTGCTGAAAGACTGGCTATGATAGATGGTCATGGAGCTCGGGCGGTTTTAGTTTGTGTCTATGGAAATCGCGCCTATGAGGATACATTGGTGGAATTGCAGGATGTTGAAAAACAGGCAGGTTTCTGTGTAACAGCAGCCGTAGCTGCAATTGCAGAACATTCCATCGCACGACAGTTTGCTGCCGGCAGACCGGATGCACAGGATGCTCAGCAACTGTATGAATTTGCAAAACAGATTCAAACAAAACTTTCTGCTGGAGACACTGAAGAACCTACTATCCCAGGCAACCGTCCTTATAAAAATGCGGGAGGAGTTGGCATGATTCCAAAACCGACCAGAGAATGTACACAATGCGGTGTATGCGCAAAAGAGTGTCCTGTTCAGACAATCGACAAGGATAATCCTAAAAAAGTCGATGACAAGGCGTGCATTTCCTGCATGAGATGTGTTTCGGTATGCCCACATAAGGCGCGTCGGGTAAATCCTGTTATGTTGTCTGCGGCTGGTTTGGCGCTTAAAAAAGTATGTTCGGACCGAAAAGAGTGTGAGTTATTTATATAAGGTAAACAGAGGTGACAGTGGCTTTTATAAGCTGCTGTCATTTTTTGTTTCATAGATTTGAAAGTGTTTCATGCCGGGTATTCGATATCCGGCATTTATTTTTGATTTCAAAAAGTTTAAAAATAAAGGTAAAGTGTAGTAAATCAACGGGAAAAGCAGTTATACTTACTATAATGGTAATGAGACTAAATGAAAAGTACGACATCATTTTTACATGATTTTAAGTTTTTGGGTTTATTAATCTGTCCATCAGGGAAATGGAGGATAAGAGAATCTATCAGAAGAAAGGACAAGAGCGGATGAACAGAGAAAAACTGAATGAACAGCTGTTTGATGTTTTTCTTGCAGAGGCATTGCGGCAGATTGAAGAGGAAGAACTTCAAAAATCAGAAAAGCTTTTTGAAGAACGTAAGACGGAGGATTATGTCCCGTCCAAACGATTTGTAAGGAGAATCAAACGAGCTTACCGGATGTATGCTATCAAACGTTCTTTAAGCAGTTGGACGATGCGGCGGGCAGCGAGTATTCTGCTGATAGTGGGGATAATATCAGGAAGTCTGATCTTTCTGGCAGAAGCAAATAGCTTTTCCCTTTATGAAACAATCTTTTTGAGAGAGGAGCGCTATACCTCAATTCAAACATACAAACAAATTATTTCAGAGGATCATGAAGAATCAATGGAATATTTCTATTTTCCTAAGTATATTCCAATAGATTTTAAAATTGTAGATCAATATGCATCAGAGTCAGATCGATATGTTAGGATGCAAAAAGGTGATGAATATTTTTGTATTTCCCAATGGTGTAATTCATCGAATCGGGTAGTAAAAAATGATACAGAAAAGTCCATAATAACAAAAATAGAAATCGATGGAAAGAAAGGCTTTTACAGTGAGACAGAAGGAAAACAATCGATTTACTTAAATACAGGTAGAATATCAATCAATATTTATGGCAATATTGGAAAGAAGGAACTATTCAGAATGGCAGAAAATTTGGAGCTAAAGGATCGATAAAAAAGAATACTCCCACGCTTGACAGTTATACCGATTTTATAGATAGAGAAAAGGGGCGGCAGCATTCAGCTGTCGTCCCTTTTTATTATTATAGAAAACAAAATATCAAGAAACTAACCGATATACGCATGTCATACACTGTCAGAAACATTGCTGCTATTATGCGAGAAATGAAATTATAGGCAGCGCCTCTACAGTAGAGCGAGAAGGAACGCTCTTATTTGGATTTGATTGCCAGGTCACCCATCTTGGTTTTTGCTACGGCATCAATTTTGCCGTCAACAAATGTACCATCGATGCTATAAGCTATCTTTCCAACCGGTGTCTTCAAATCTCCCTTAAATGAGATGTTTCCATTTTCATCGATGCTGCCGCCTGTAAATTCATTTTCATTTTTCATAAAGAAGATGGTTCCTGACAGAGCATTGCCATCGATATTCAGATTAACTTTTCCGTCCATGTCGCCCATAGGGGTGGAAATGGAAACATCGTATTCATTCTTTGGCATCTGAGATGCCTCCTTTTCTTGTGTTTTAGGGGTAATCAACGGAATCTTGGTTGCATGATTATTTAAACTGTCAGTAACAGCATTAGGACCGCCACGACGTTTGGTGGTGTCAATACCAAGCAGTTTGCCCAAATTTCCGCCGAAGATCTTTCTTTTATCCTCATCAGAAAGAGGGAGATAGCCGTATTTCCACTGCAACTCCTCTGGAATCTGGAAATCCGTCAATCCAATAGATGCAGCACCGATTTGAGCACCATAACCTGCACTGTCGGTTCCCCAGATAATACGGTCAGGACCGACAAAACGAATAGCTTCTCCAAGAATATGAGCAAACTTATATGGTGCAGAGATGGCCCACGGAACTAACAAACTCAGACAGAGGTAGACATTTGGGTGTCCCAGTGCAACCATATTCATAGCATCGGTGAAAGGATAGCCCATATGGAATGCGACGATTTTGAGGTTAGGAAAGTCGCGAGCTACATCATCAATCTGGGTAGGATAGCAGTATTTGCTCTTACCTGGTGGTACCCAACTGAATCCGGCATGCAGGCAAAGAACGACACCTAATTCTTCTGCACGTTTATAGAAAGGCCATAGTTCTGGATCATTGATATAGGTGTCCTCTGGGGAGTAATATTTAAAGATCTTTGCGCCTTTATCTACCCAATATTCCATTTCCTAGATGGCATTTTGTACGCCTCTCTTTTTGATAGGAGAAATGTTTGGATTGATGATAAAGCGATCCGGATGGGTTTGTACTGCTTTCCAGGCATCCCCATTGGTACACCAACGGCTGGAATATCCAGTAGTATCCATCATGGATTCCGGCAGGATGCAGGCTACATCCACGCCATATTTGTCCATTGCCCGGAGGATATTCTCCGGATCGGTGCTCTTTTGCAATTCCCATGGCTCAAGGGTACTCATGTATTCTGATGGGGCACCCTGTATTGTTGGACGCATAATGCCATCAATGGCGTTCCAGCACATCTGTATGCCCGGGAAATGGTTGATTAGTCCCATATCACCAATGATATGACACTCTGAGTCAATTTTGAAAAAAACGTCTTCCACACATTGCACTCGGTGATGATCAGACCAAAACCACCTCTGGCGCGGGTTGCATACCATGCGTTGGTCTGTTCGGATGCAAATCCCATCGGGCCGGTGTAGCCCATGTTCATAGGTGACATGGCAATTCGGTTTTTCAGTTCGACGTTACCGATTTGGATGGGTTCAAACAAAGGGGAAAATATGAAGGAATATAGAAGCTTCATCCGCTCCAACAAGATGATTCGTTCGGCAATGATTGAACTATTAGCAGAAAAGGACATTTCAAAAATCACAGTAGTTGACATTATAGGAAAAGCTGATTTGAGCCGGAATACATTTTACGCTCATTATCAGGATATTTACGCTGTTCTTGAAGAATTAGAAGATGATTTTCTTTCAGAAATGAACCGTTGCTTGGATGAGGCTGTTCATAACAGAGAATTTTTTGACCCTCTTCCGTTGTTGCGAAAATTTCAGCATTTTGTAGAGGACAGTGTAGAAACCAACAGACTGCTTCTTGCCAATCAAAATGCTGCTGCTTTTTGCGAAAAAATAAAGCGGGTTTTTATCAAAAGAGTTATGGAAAATCTGCCAACCACTGGGGTAAAGGACAGAGAAGGGTTCTTAATTTTTCTGGAATGTGTTGCAGGCGGTTTTGTCAGCTTATATCAAAAAAGTTTGAACAAAGAATCAACATTGACTTTGGACGAGATCACATCAGAAATCAGTCAGATATACACATGGGGTTTGAAAAAATATATGTAATCATGAGATTGGAAGGATAATTCTATTGCAAGAAACAAAAATAAAATTTGCATAGAGCAGTGTGTTAGACATAAAAAAAGGGGGGATAGCCAATTCGGCAATCCCCCTGGATGCTAATATATGCATTTAATGTTGATGCTTGATTAATCCACAAGCTTTTGAAAATTCCATTACAACTACTGGAATCAGCGACAGGCACAGTCCGAGTAGATAAGTTTTCCATGGCAGGACAACTAATCCAAAAGCAACGCGTATTGGTGTAAAGATAAC
>ERZ791746.1110-NODE-1110-length-19472-cov-3.255858_pt1 | contig 19472 bp, 28 predicted proteins | sample MGYA00510038_ERZ791746 | MGnify/ENA primary metagenome ERZ791746 (study PRJEB30046, sample SAMN00792018) | human gut metagenome | study: EMG produced TPA metagenomics assembly of the A metagenome-wide association study of gut microbiota in type 2...
GCGCAAAAACAATGCACAGAGAAGGGAATTGTGCTGCCGTGTTGGAGGTGCGGAGGGGAATCAGAAATACAGGAACTCCATACTGGTGGCAAACCGATTTACGCCGTAACTTGTAAAAAAACATATTGTGGGGCTTATGGATGTGCTCATAGTACACAACAAAAAGCGATAGAATATTGGAACACCCGCCCAGCGCCGCCGGTTGGAAGGTGTGGAGAATGTGCTGCCTATATTGACAATAAGTGTTCGAATACAGGATATTACAAAACAGAGCAGGGCTATTGTAACGACTTTGCGCCTAGGGAGGAATGACCATGGATATAAAGGGAATCACCCTGTATCCCGAAATGAACACCAAAATCAAAGACATCCTGCGATTGGGGAATGACCCTGTGTGCCTGTATGCAGCGGCAAGGATTGAGCAGCTGGAAAAGGAGCTGGAACGATATCAGAATTTTCCGGAAGACAAACAGTATTCCGGACTTTTGGAGGAGTGACAGGATTGGAGAACAAAGAGAAAATAAACTATCTCAAGCAGTATCGGTCATTGAGTATGGAAATTGACCAGATAACCAAAGAGCTGCAACGTTGGCAGGACTTAGCAACAAGAATCAGTCCATCATACAGCGATATGCCGCATGGTGGCGGGAGTGATAAGGTTCAGACAGCAGCGGTCGAGGTAGCGGAGCTGACAGACAAGCTCAATCAAAAACTCCATCAGGCAATAATGGTTCAGGAGAATATTAAAAAATTACTGGAATCCCTAGACGATATCAAGCTGCGCCAGCTCATGTATTATCGATACATAAATGGGATGCGCTGGGAGGAAATCGCAGTGCGGATGGATTTTAATTATCGCTGGGTGCTTCGTCTGCACAGGAAAGCATTAAACCAAATCAGCGAACAGGCCATTGAAAGCCACATAAAAACAGTGATACAATTATAGTGGAATTAGACAGGAACGCCTCCTTTTGAACTCTCCTTAAAACGCAAAAAGCCGCCTGCCCAAAAGGACAAGCGGCTTTTGTGTGCCTTATTTTGCAGAAGAGGATCTGCTTTCAAGATATTGCGTGATCGCCCGACGGATAAACTCCGCCTTGCTGATACCGTCAGTCTTGATAGCCTCTTCCCATTGAGCAACAAGGTCTTTTTGTAGGCGCACAGCGATTTGAGAATAGGCTTTGTCCAAATATCGCTGCTTGACCTGAGTAGATGTTTTTCCCATAGAGCACCTCCTAAAAGATGGAACAGATCATGAAATACAGGAAGAATAAAAGTCCTGCAAGAGTCAGCAATTCAATTACAAGTTTAAAAATATCTTTTTTCATGATTGCATTTTGGAAAGCGGTTTGGTATACTTAAGGTAAAGGGAGGGGGCTTGCGCCCCAACCCTTAACGGAAAAGTTTGATAAGAATTAAAATCCAGCCGGCCAAGCTGATAATTCTTATCGTGAGCTCTTCGAGTTGTGCTACCAGCTTGATGAGCTCTTTTATTTTGCTTTCCATTTTGTTCACCTCCCTTCATTGATTATATTATAGCATACTGATAGCAGTATGTCAATGTATTTTGAGTAAAAACCGCTTAAATATGCGGATTTTTTATATTTTTTAAGCCGGATTTCTTTTGGAAAGACCGGCTTTTTTCATGCCTGTTTTTATGTTTAAACTTGAGAAAAGCAATAAGAAAGAAGGGCATTTTTATGAACCTCAAAAAACTTATGTACAAATTGCAGACTGCCCTTCTTTGTAAGGGTGTCAAGGTCAAAATCAATCAGTTTCAGTCCTATTCGGAGGAAAGTAAGCGGATGATAACAAAATATGTACTGACTGTGCCAAAGCAGGAGGGAGATAAAATCAAGAATGAGAAGCTGCTGGAAAGCTACCGCCTTTCGGAAGTGGTGCAGAAGCTGGCGGAACTGCTGCGGGGTGGAAGCGGATGAAGCTGACACCGAGGCAAAAGGATTTCTGCGAATATTACCTGCAAACCGGAAATGCGGCGGAGGCGGCAAGGCTTGCGGGGTATAGTGAGAAAACCGCAAGAGTGACAGGACCTGAAAACCTGTCAAAACCTGCTATTTCCGAATATATTACCAAACGCCGCGCAGAGATGGACAAGGCATTGATCGCGGATTCGAACGAAGTGCTGCGGTTTTATTCCGCTGTCATGCGCGGCGAGGTAAAAGACCAGTTCGGACTGGATGCCTCCCTGTCTGACCGGCTCAAAGCGGGCGACAGTCTGATGAAGCGATATGCCGCGGGTGATCGCTCACAGGATGCAATGGAGCGGCTGGACGGATTATTAAAGGAGTTTCGAGATGCTGTTAAGTCCGAAACAGATTGAGTTTGTGCGGTGTGCCAATCACCGGTGGAACTTTAAGGGCGGGGCGACCCGTTCAGGCAAAACCTATCTTGATTTTAAGTGGATCATCCCCATGCGGATTCGGGAGCGGGTCGGAATGGATGGCTTGTCGGTCATCCTCGGCGTCACCAAGTCCACCATCGAACGAAATGTGCTCGAGCCGATGCGCAACATCTACGGCGATGAGCTGGTCGGAGTGATTTCCAGCGACAACACCGCACGAATTTTCGGCGAAAAATGCTACTGTCTGGGCGCAGAGAAAATATCTCAGGTATCAAAGCTTCGAGGCGCTTCCTTCAAGTACTGCTACGGCGATGAGGTAGCGGACTGGTCAGAAGATGTGTTTACACTTCTGAAAAGCCGACTGGACAAGGATTATTCCTGTTTTGACGGGACATTCAACCCGCAGCATCCCGACCACTGGCTCAAGCAGTTTCTGGACAGCAATGCCGATATCTTCAGTCAGACCTATACTATTGACGATAATCCTTTTCTGCCGGAAGCGTTTAAGGAGAATCTAAAACGGGAATATGCAGGGACGGTGTTTTATGACCGCTACATCCTCGGGCTGTGGACCAGAGCCGAGGGGCTTGTCTATCCGATGTTCAGCCCTGAAAAGCATATCTTCTCCGAGCACGGTACAGAGGGGACTTATTATGTGTCGATGGACTATGGAACCATCAACCCGACCGCGATGGGACTGTGGCGGCTGCACAACGGGAAGGTCTTCATGGAAAGAGAATACTATCACGACAGCCGCAAAGAGCGCAGGCAGAAGACCGACGAGGAATATTATCAGGACCTTGTCGCCTTTGTCGGTGATACGCCGATTCAGCGTGTCATCATCGACCCCAGTGCGGCAAGCTTCAAGGAGTGTATCCGCAGGCATGGGAAATTCCATATCAGCGATGCCGACAACTCGGTGCTGGACGGGATTCGCTTTACCGGGACATTGATTGCACAGGGCAGGTTAAAAATCCATGAGAGCTGTGTCAGCACCATCAAAGAGTTTGGGGCGTATCGCTGGGACGAAAAGGCGGGACAGGATGCCGTCATCAAGGAAAATGACCACAGCATGGACCAGATGCGGTATTTCTGTCAGACGATGAGAAGAAAGCTCCGATAGGGAGGTGGGAAGGATGATAAAAGAAGCATGGCAGAGTGTAAGGAGGTGGTTTAGTAGGATGTTCGGAAAAGATGTGATTAAGCAGGCGGTACAGGTAGAACCGGCGGCATCTGATGAGATGACAAACGCATTAAAACAGTGGATGGATGCCTTTGCAGGGAGTCCGGGGTGGCTCAGCCGCAAGCACCCGCGAACAATCAACCTTGCGTCTACCTCATCCTTGTATCTCGCCAGACTGGTCAATGCAGAGCTTCATTTCAAGGTGGAAGGCTCGGAGCGGGCGGACTTTTTGCAGCAGCAGGTCGACCGCTACGTCCTCCCGCAGATCACCGCGAGGACTGAGGAAGCAATCGCAGGCGGCTGCATCGCCTTAAAGCCGTATTTGTATGGCAATGGGATTGCGGTCGATTTTGTACGGGCAGACCGGTTTTATCCGCTGACCATCGAACCAACAGGGGATGTGAAGGAAGCGGTCTTTGTTGATCAGCGCAGCAGCGGCGGGTATGTCTACACCAGACTGGAACGTCACTACTTTGTGAATGGGGTGTACCACATCGGCAACACCGCATACAAAAGCAGGAGCGCGGAAAACTTAGGGACGCAGATCAGCTTGACCGACTTTGCACCGTGGGCAGAAATTGAGCCGGTAGTAGCAATCGAAGGAATCAGCAAGCCGCTGTTTTCGGTGCTGCGGATGCCGTTTGCCAATACGGTGGACGGCTCAAAGCTGCCGGTGTCGATGTATGCAAACGCGATGGACACCCTGCGGGATATTGACTTCATGTATTCCGATTACTGCTTTGAGTTTTATTCCGGACGGCGCAAGATGATGGTAGCGGAAGAAGCGCTCGAGCGGCGGAATGACGGTTCCTGCATCCTCCCGGTGGACAGTGATGCAAGCGACTATTACAAGGCGCTGGACTTTGGCAACAATCCGACCAAAATGTTTGAGGATTACACGCCGGAGATCAGACAGCAGGCATATCAGGACGGCATGAATCAGCTGCTGCGTATTTACGAAGCGCAGACCGGCGTTTCCTCCGGAACATACTCGCTGGATGTGCAGACCGGAGCGGTGACTGCCACACAGGTCATCAGCGAGGACAGGAACACCTATTACACCGTCAGCGACATCCAGCGGCAGAGCAAGGCAGCACTCGAACAGCTGATCGAAGCGATGGACGTGATGGCAACGCTCTATCAGCTGGCATCATCGGGCAGTTACGAACTGACGGTATCGTTTGGGGACAGCGTCTTTGAAGATACCGCGACCGAGTTCAGCCGCCGGATGCAGCTGGTGAGCATCGGCATGAAGCCGGAGCTGCTGCTTGCGTGGTACTTTGAGGTGTCGGAAGAGGAAGCAAAGGGAATGCTCGGGGAGATGAGCCGTCTGGTCGATGATGGAGGGATGGTTTAATGCTGACACCGCAATATCTTGCCAGAGCGCCGGACAGGATCGTAAACCTCTATCAGAAGCTGGAAGACTTTATCATAGCTGACCTTGTGCGCAGGCTCACCACCTCGGTGGGCAAAGTTGCGACCCAGACCGCTCTCCACCAGTTACAGCAGGCGCAAAGCTGGGGACTTAATATCGACAAGATACAGGCTGAGGTGGCAAGAATCACTGGACGCAGTGAAGCAGAGATCATGGCGTTGTTTGACGATGCGATGCGGGAGGCGGTCAAGTATGACAATCCCATCTATGAAGCCGCAGGTATGGAGCCGCCGGACAGTGAGAGCGAACAGCTCGACAACTTTATCAAGGCGTCCCGCCGCAGAACGGGGGAAGAGCTTCACAACCTGACCCAAAGCATGGGATTTGCAAAGCGGGTGGGGGACAGGCTCATCTTCCAGCCGATCGCGCAATACTATCAGAACACCCTTGACTTTGCGCTGATGCAGGCGCAATCCGGTGAGCTGGATGTGGTGTCGGCAATCCGAAAAGCGGTGGCGGAGATGGCGGGCGGCGGCCTGCGGGTGGTGGACTATGCGAGCGGGCACACAAACCGCATGGATGTAGCGGTGCGGCGGGCGGTGCTGTCCGGAATCAAGGACACCGCAAGGGAAACTTCACGGATGCGCGGCGAGGAGATGGGTGTCACCATCTGGGAGATCTCCGCCCATTCCGGTGCACGTCCCACCCACCAGAAATGGCAGGGAAAGCGATTTGACACCACCGGCACCTACTACCCCACCGAGCAGGAACTGACACATGGGGAACTAAACGACTACGGCTGACGGCACGACATCCATCCCGTGCCGGATAAAGACGCCCCCTATACATGGAGCAGGGAAGATCTGAAAGAGATCGACCCCGCTCCTTTTGTGTTTGAGGGGAAAACCTATGACGCCTACGCCGCCACCCAGCAGCAGCGAAAGATCGAGCGGGCAATGAGAAAAACGAAGCGTGAGCTGATCGCCTGGGATCAGGTGCTCAAACACTGCCCGGAGGAAAGCCGGGAAGCTGTGCAGGCGGAGTTTGACGCTCTGTCGGCAAGGCTCAAACTGCAAAGGAATCTGTACCGGCAGTTCTCCAAAGCGGCGGGGGTGATCGAGCAAAACGAGCGCGCGCAGGAGTACGGTTTTGACCGCAGCCTGTCCGCAAAGTCCAGTGCAGGCGCAAAACGATATGAAAGGAGCAAAACATAATGAGTTTGTTTGAATTACTGGCAAAGCACGGCATCGAAGTGCCGGAAGAGAAAAAACAGGGACTCGAAACCGAGTTCTCCGAAAGCTACAGGGAAGCACAGGAATTTAAGGAGCTGAACACAGAGCTGGAAGGAGTCAAAGGACAACTTTCTCAGGCAAACGAGCAGATCGCAGGCTTTAAGGAGCTTGACATCGAGGGGGTCAAACAGAAAGCCACCGAATGGGAACAGAAATACAATCAGGCAGCAGAGGACAGCGCAAGGGAAATCGAACAGTTAAAGTTTGACTTTGCGCTGGATAAGGAACTTACCAAAGCACAGGCACGCAACCCGAAAGCGGTCAAAGCTTTGCTTGACAGGGACGCGCTCAAATACGATAAAGGAAAGATCATCGGATTGGAAGAACAGCTGGAAACGCTCAAAAAGAAAGAGGACAGCGCATTTTTGTTTGGAAGTGCCGCACCAACGGTACAGTTTACCACACAGAGTCAATCCTTCCAGCAGATGAACGACAATGATGCGCGCGCCGTGATGGGACTTGCACCTGTAAAATAAAGAAAGGATGAAACAGTATGGCAAACAGTATCACATTGTTCAAAAAGTACATTGCGCTGCTGGATGAAGTGTATAAGGTGTCCGCCAAGACCAACGAACTGGACGGCGACCCTGCACTGGTACAGGCAGGAGCGAATGCAAATGAGATCATCGTCCCGAAGATCGATATGCAGGGTCTGGGAAACTATGACCGCGCAAAAGGTTATCCGAATGGCGATGTGACACTCACCAACGAAACGGTGAAGTTTAACTATGACCGCGGCCGTGCGTTCAACGTGGACAACATGGACAACGAGGAGACCGCAGGAATCGCATTTGGTAAGCTTGCTTCTGAGTTTATCCGCACCAAAACTGCGCCAGAGCTGGATGCATTCCGCTTTGCGACCTATGCTTCGGTAAGCGGTATCAGCAGCGTGGAAGCTGCACTCGAGGACGGAGCGGCAGTCATCGCGGCACTCAGAGCAGCGACAAACGCAATGGATGAAGCAGAGGTAGCGGACACCCAGCGTTACCTCTTCATCACACCAACCCTGTACGGCATGGTGGAGGATGTGGACAAGACCAAATCGACCAATGTAATGGCTCGTTTTGAAAAGGTCATCCTGGTCCCACAGACCCGTTTCTACACCAAGATCGACCTGAAATCCGGTGAAGATGGTCAGGAAGTGGGCGGATACGAAAAGAATTCGGCAGGCAAGAACATCAACTTCATGGTTATCCATAAACCGGCAGTTCTCCAGTATCCAAAACATACCGTCAACAAGATCATCTCTCCAGAAGAAAACCAGACCAACGATTCCTGGAGATTCATGTTCCGCGCCTACGGTCTTGCGGATGTATACGAAAACAAGGTAAAAGGCATCTATCTGCACGCAAACCCCAGCTAATCCCGGTCACAGGCGTAACCCTCAATAAGAGCAGCACCACCATAGCGGCAGGTAAAACAGAAAAACTCACCGCTACCGTACAGCCGCCCAATGCAACAAACCAGTCTGTCAGCTGGGAGAGCGACAAGACCGGAGTTGCAACGGTAGCTGACGGTACGGTGACCGGTGTTGCTGCAGGAGAAGCCAAGATTACCGTTAAGACCGGGGACGGAAATAAAACGGCATCCTGCACCGTCAAGGTGACCGAAGCAGTCGCGGGCGTTTCGATTTCGGGAACGGCGAAGGTGGGGGAAACCCTGACCGCAAACGTGACCCCGAGTGCAGCCACCGTAAGTTATCAGTGGCAGAAGGCGGACAGCGCTGACGGCAGCTATTCCAACATAGAAGGAGCGACCGGAAAGACCTATCAGCTCACCGAAGCGGAAAACACAAAGTATATCAAGGTGGTCGTGACCGGCACAGGAAACTATACTGGAACGGCGACATCTGACGCAACGGAGGCAGTAGAGGCAGCAGGATAACAGGAGGGGAAACAATGGCATACGCCGATTACGCATATTATGTTGACACCTTCCGCGGCAATCAGCTGTCCGAACAGGAATTTGCATCCTTTGCAGAGCGTGCCGCGGATTGGATCGACTACCTGACCGATGGAAAAGCAGACGGAAACGGACCGTATTCCGAGAAGATCAAGAAAGCCTGCTGCGCCATCGCGGAAGTGGTCTTTGTCAACGAAACCAAAGGCGGCGGCATTGTCAGCGCATCCAACGACGGATACAGCGAAAGCTACGCAAACCCAAACAGCCAGCAGACGGCGGAGCAGCGTGTCTTAAACGTTGCCCGCCGGTATCTGTCCGGCACAGGACTTTTGTATCGAGGGGTGGGAAGATGTTAGGCGCAAACAGGACGATTACTATTTTCAACCGCTACATCGATGCCGACCGCAGGGAACGCTGGGCAGGTACTGTCATAACGGGCGTGTCGTGGCAGTATTCGCACGCAGCCCAAACAGGTAAAGAAGGGATGCAGGCAAGCGAAGCCTGCATCATCCGCATCCCAGTCGGTGCAGACACACAGGGAAAAGACTTTGTTTCTCGCCGTTTTTTCCTCCAAAATCAAATTGGAATGTGGACGGTATCGCCAAAAGATAAGATTGTGCTGGGCGAGATTTGGAGCGCACCCGATGACGATACCCTACCGACATGGCTCGAGAAAAACTGCGATGCAGTCATCACAATCAATGCAGTGTCAGATAACCGCGGGAAGCTTCTCCCACACATCCGGATTGGAGGGTTCTAACATGCCGATGACAGTTAAAGTAGACACAGGCGCACTCTCCAAAATCATTCAGTCTAGAGGATTGCAGCCGAGAGGAAAGGTGCAGCAGGTGCTCACCAACGAGATTTACAAACAGGCAGAACCTTACACCCCGATGCGCTCTAAAACGCTCATCCGCACCGCACAGGTCGGCAAGGACCACATCACCTATGTGCAGCCGTATTCGAGGTATGTATACTTCGGCAAAGTCATGGTCGGCAGACCGCCGAAGAAGGTAACAAACAAAAGCTTGCATTATGGCGGCGGAGGAAAGCGGGGAGCAATGTGGATTCCGAGAATGTGGGAAGAAAAGAAACAGGAAATCAGCAAACTGGTCGCAAAGGAAGCAGGTGGGAAATCAGTATGAGCATCATCGAGAGCGTGACCGAATTTATCTCCACCTGTCCGTATCTTTCGGAGATGGCAGCCATCTACACCGACTACACCGATTCCCAGCCGGACAACTACGGCATCGCTGACTACGGAGAAGGGGAGCCGATCTCCACCTATATGGACGGCTCGGCGGTCTGTCAGCACAATTTTGCACTGTACTTTAGAACCTACACCAACTCCGACCGGGAGCGCATCGAAGCGACCGGCTTCTTTGAGAAGTTTTCGGACTGGCTGGACATTCAGACCAGAAAGAGGAATCTTCCAAAGCTCAGCGACGGGAAGTCTGCGGAATCGATGCGGGCAGCGAATGCGATGCTGTTTTCACAGGATGAGGACGGCGTAAAGGGGCTGTATCAGGCGCAGTTTATTTTGATTTATGAGAAAGGATGATGAGCGTGGCACTCAAGACGCCGAAAAATTATAACCGAATTTACCTCATGAATCTCGGCACAAAGGAAGAAGAGGACTGGAAGCCGATTACCGTCGGCATCGCTGCGACCGAAACCGAGATCGAGGAAGAAAGCGAAGATTACTACTACATGGACGGCAGAGGCACACCGGAATCGGAACCTGCTACCCAGAAGATCACTCGAACCTTTACCGGTCACCGCAAACTTGGTGACCCTGTACAGGATATGATCTTTGACATGATGCTCGAGGACCTTAGCAAGAGAAATACCGAGATTATCGAGTACTACGATGTCATCGATGCAGGTTCTCCAAACGGAAAGAGATATCCGGCAACGGTGTCCATCCAGAACGACGGCTCCGGTGAAGCGCAGATGCGTGCGGATATCAGCTTCAGCATCACCAAGACCGGCGCGTCGGAAAAGGGCACTGTCACCAATGCTGACGGAACCTATACCTGGGCAAAGGCGGAGGGTTAAACCATGAGAGAGTTTCAGTTTGCGCCCCGTCCCACAGTAAAAATCTGTGGGATGGAGTTTGACTTGGACATCACTGACGTGGGGATGGTATCGGCGGTCATCGACAGCTTTTCTAACCTGATGCGGTACTATCAGGAGCTGCAGCAGGCAAGGGAAAAGATGATGCAGCCTCAGGAAAACGAGGATATGATCGCCCGGATGCAGGAGGCGGAGGACGCAAACCGCGCACTGTATGAAACGGCGAAAGGCTTTATCACACGGGTGCTCGGCATCGAAGGATATGAGGCAATCTTCAAAAACAGAAAGCCAAACTCCGCCGAACACATGGAGGTCTGCAATTTTATCTATGCAAACCTTCTGTTAAACCGCAACCAGTACATCGAAGCAAAGATGCAGGAGGAAGAAGATGGGGAAGATTGATACCCTGCCCCAGACCCTTACTGTGCAGGGAAAAGCGTATCCCATCAAAACGGGATTTCGCAGTTGGATCGCTTTTGAAGGTGTCTTAAACAGGAATGACCTGACCATCGAGGAAAAGCAGGTCTTTGCGCTGAGAAGGGTATTAAAAAGCCCAGCACCGCCGGACCCTTTTTTGTTTTTGGAGCTGTTTTTGCAGGCGGCGTGGTTCTGCCGCTGTGGACTGCCCAACGTCCCGAGCGAGGACGATAGGCAGGTGCTCGACCTGAAAAAGGATTTTTGGGCGGTCTGGGCTGATTTTAAAACCTATAACGGAATCGACCTGACGCAGGAAGATATGCACTGGTGGCAGTTTATGGCGTTATTTCATAGTCTGCCGCAGGGCTGCCAGATCAGGCGCAGAATGGAAATCCGCGGGATCGGTTCTCAGGAACTTTCCAAAATGAAGGACGCAAAACAGCGCAGAGAGATCCGCCGTTTGCAGCGGCTCTATGCGCTGGAAGATAGTGAATATGAGGATGAAGATTAGCTCTATAAAGAGATGATTCCTGCTCCATAAGCCAAAAATGGTGCAAGGCAGATTAAGCAGAAAACCAAAGACATTGCAAAGGGTTTCCCTTTTCGGTATGAATCCAGTGTCAGGATACCGAATACCGGAACACCAAAAAAGCAGAACATTTCCACTGCAGTGTGAAACATATCATCAGATTGGAAAGACAGCAAAAGAGAAATCGGAATCAGAATAAGCATCGCAATCATCCAACCTTCAATTCTGTTTTTGTTTTCTGAAGCTTGATAGCGTGCGACCATTTGTTTGTGATCCCAGAAGAAGGAATTCGTAATAATGGTAATCAGATCGTAGATGATACAGAAAGGTAAAGCCCATGGAGCGAGAACCAGCATCAGGAGATAGACAGCTGCACTGGCATATTTTTTAGTATAAAAGCGGTGTGCACCAAGCCATCCCAGAAATAAGCAGAGGAAAAAAGCAGGCCATTTCCCTTTGGGGTCCTTGACTTCAATATATGGTTCAGATGTCTGGACAGGTTCTGCCGGCGTTTGAGATTGTGAGGGATTTGGCAGATTTAATTTTGCACCGCAGTTTGGGCAAAAGTTGCTGCTGCATTCTGTCTTGCAATTTGGACAAATCATAAAAAAACACTCCTAGATAACATATTGCTCGAATACATTCTATTACAAGGTGGTGGAATATGTCAACAGCAGATGGAACCATTAAGTTTAACACCGAAATTAATAATAATAAATTAGTTAAAGGTATTAACTTAATGATAAATTTAATCCAAGAATTTTCAAAAACTGGTGGACAATCCTTTGATAAGGTAGATAAAGCAGCAGAATCCACCGCCGAAACGATGGGAGAGGTCGCAAAGAGCATCGATCAGCTGCAGAGTGGGGATATGGAAAAACTGCAAAAACAGTGGGACAACCTCAATGCACAGATCGAAGTCCAGAAAAAGCTCATGGATGCCCTGCAGGAAAAATATGAGCGAGTTTCCAATTTGAAAGGGCCAGACAGCGAGGAAGCACTCAAGCTGCAAAAGAACCTTCTCAAGGCAGAGGAAGCACTGGATAAGATGATCGATAAGTCGGACAAGTACGCCGAAAAATCCCATAAGATGGACGAAGCAAGCGCACAAGCAGCATCTTCTTTGGGGAAAACAGGAAGTCAGGCATCTTCGTCGGCGGGTGGTATTGAGCAGTTAGGTTCTGCAGCTGCATCCGCTGACGGCAGTTTGGATTCGCTTGCATCCAGTGCGACAGAAACCGGGCAGGCGTTGGGGGATATTTCCGGAAATGCTTCCAGTGCAGCAAATGGTCTTGCAGATGTGGCAAATTCTACTGAAGGGCTTTCGGGAAGTGGGCAGACTGCGGGAAATGCAATGAATCTCTTGTCACAGGGTTTGCAGTTGCTTCCGGGAGCGGGAGGCTCTGCGGCAAGCGTGATCACAAGCCTTGCGGGAAGCCTGGGTGGTGCGTCCACTTCTGGTGCTGCTATGGCAGGCGTTATCGGCGGTGTAGCAGTGGGAGCGGTAGTCGCTCTTACTGCTGCGGTGAATACCTTGTTTGAACACACCGAAGAAATGCGGGAAGGTTTTGCGACCTTGCAGGTCAATGCTGACGCAATGGGGGTTTCGATGGAAACGGTCCGGACGGGAATGGAAGAATTTAATGTCGTTTCCGAAGATTTTAATGCCAACACCGAAGCGATGGCAAACCTTCTGGCGGCTGGGTTTACCGATAATAACATGGCTGCTATTGTGGAACGCCTTTCTGATGCAGTAATCAAATTTCCGGATACCTTAAAGATCGAATCTCTGGCAGACTCCTTACAGGAAACGATTGCAACCAAAGAAGCAGTGGGGCAGTTCGGGGAACTTCTGGGACGTGTGGGTATTGATGTAGAGAAATTCAATGACGGATTAAAACGAGCGGCAGAAAGTGGAAAAGAACAGGAATATGTTTTGCAGCAGCTGTCCCAGACAGAACTTCCAGGGCTTACCGATGCGTATAAAGAAAACAATAAGGCAATGGTGGAGGCAAGACAATCAAGTTATGAATTGGATCAGGCTCTTGCAGATTTGGCAAAGGAAGTTTCACCGGTTTGGAATGAATTTAAAAAATTTGGAAATTGGCTTGCTACAAATTTTATAAAATTTTTAACAGATGCAATTAAAAATTTAAAAGAAACCATAAGTCTTATGAAAGAAGTAAAAGGATTGGGAGTAGTTGGTTCTCTCGTAACCGCAATTGCAACACCCAATACATATTCAGTTTATGGTGGTACAAGGCAAATGCAGGCTCCGGAAATCATGACCTTCGCGGGCGGCGAACAGGTAATGACAGCGCCGGCGGCACAGAGAGCGCTTGCGGGAATCGGTTCGGATTTTCCTGGCTTTGGCGGTTTGGGGGATCAGCAGAGCATCTCCCAGCTGATCGACGGGTTAAAGAAGATGGTCACCGGCGGGACAACAAACGTCACCAACAACATTTCCATCAGCGTTTCGGTCAGTGGACTGGATGGATTTCTGGAGATTCTGGAAGGGCTTCAGGACTATCCCTTAAGCGTACAGAAAGGATGGGCTGGGTTCTAAATGGCACAGGAAACAATTAGAGTCAATTGTGTGGAATCGGTATACATGGACAAAGGGCATCCGTATAGCAATCAGGGAAAAACTTCTGAGTTAGTGATACATTCTACCAACAGCAAAACGAAACATCATGAAATACAGGATCTGACTTTACTCCAGTTTGATATTCCTGATGAAATAAAGAAACATAAGATTATTTCTGCAAGTCTTTGTTTTAACGCAATGGTAGATTCCAGTTATAACTGGATATACGGAGACTATCGTACAGAACTATATTTGATGACCTCTCCCGGACTTTCATGGGAATTCAGTGATGATATCTATCAATCGGAGTATCGTAAATATGTAGAGTATGACGATTTTCTGGGAGAAGATAGCGCTATTGGGTCCGGATTTCCAGCAACAGATGTCAGCTTATGGAGATTTCATCAAAACTATCCGAATTACACCAATTTAAAGCTGCCTTTTTTACAGATGAATTTTGAAAGTTCTAAAAATCCCGAAGAAGACAAATTAAAAACATGGAATGCATTTTTAGAGTTTTTGAGTAAACGACAGATTTTGATATCGGTCTGGAGAACTGCATCAACAACAGGAGAATTAGACAACACCTACAGCAAAATTACCATGCAGTCATCGCGCACCGGTAATGCGCCGTATCTTGAGGTTGTCGTTGATAAGGATTTTGTTTATGTAGAACCTGAAAAAACATCTTTCCTTGATACCTCAAAGGAGTTTACGTTAAAATGGCAATTTAAACCTACGCTTTATCTTGCTGATCCCATGGCAACACAAAAGTCTGCACAGGTAAGGATAAAGCAAAAAGGACAACAAGAAACGGAAACGATAGAAGTTGTTGGCAGCAGTACGGAATGTACGATAGAAGGTGGACGATTTACTCAAGCAGCTTATGAATGGCAGGTTTCGGTGACAACTGATGATGGAAGAACAGCAACTACCGAGTGGCAGGAATTTACCACCGTAGACGGCACATCAAGCGCGAAAATTATCCGACCTAACCTAATCACGCTGGATGGTTCTGCAGTAAACCGCTTTGAGTGGGAACATACCATCTCGACTGCATCGCTGCCACGTGGATATGAAATCCAGTATCGTGAGGGCGATTCCCAGTGGCAAACGCTGATTGACCAAAAGCAAACAGATCAGACCTATTATGATGTTCCTGCAAATACCCTGCCTGCCGGCAATCTGGAATGGCGTGTCAGAACCTATAACAGCAATCTTACTCCGGGAAATTGGAGTGACTCAGCCTCTATTATCGTCCGATCTGCGCCTCCTGCTCCGATCATCACAAGTGTGACTTCTTCTCCACGCCCTGTTATCAGCTGGCAATCGGAAGGACAGATTCAGGCAGAGGTCAGGATAAACGATAGTACACGGTCAGTTTTGTCAGCTGCAAAAAGTTATCGTTGGGAGGATTTTCTCCCTGACGGTTTTATTACAGTTAATGTGCGGGTAAAAAATCAGTTTGATCTTTGGAGTCCGTGGGCAAGTGCACAGACGACAATCAAAAACACCCCATCCGGTCAGATCACTCTTTCTGCAAGTGTGAGTAACTACGCGGTATCGTTGTCGATCAACAGCACATATCCACAAAACTATATCTATCGGGATGATGTCCTGATTGGAAAAGCAGTGAAGCGGGAAGGAGTCGACACTGCTTTTACTTATCTGGATGATACCGCCCTTGGCAGCCACAGTTATTATGCGATGGGTGTGGATGAGCAGAGCAACTACCAACAGAGCGAAAGAATAACAGAGAAGGTTTCCGTCCCTTTTGGGGTGATTGGGGAATTAAAGGCACTAAGCTGGATCGAGCTTAAAAGAAAAAGAGGTTCTTATCCGAGCCATGATATCAAGATATCTTATCCGGTAACGATGGTGTATTATTCCGGAAATCCTCTGCCGGTCGCTTATGTGTCAAATGAGCTGGACGCAAGTCATACACTGGAGTTTACAACAGATAAAATGACTGCTGATCATCTTGAAAACCTGACAGGGAAAACAGTGATTTATAAGGATGTTCGAGGGGATCTGATCATCGGCGTACTTGTATCAGTGGAGTGCAGCCGCGACAGGGCAACGGATGTGAAGCTGTCCATAGAAGAAACACAGAGGGAGGTTGTCAAGATTGAATAAAACACCGACATTTCGATTTGATATCGTAGAAAACGGCGTTTGTATCGGTCAGGCATTTGCACTAAACAAGCCCTCTGTCAAATGTGATTCGGATGCGGAAGTTAAGATGTCTCTGTCAGGGGAGTTTGTGTTAAACATCCAAGATCCAAACTGGTTAAAGGCAAGAATAAAGCCATACCTGATTATTGGTGGGAAGGAAAGTTCTCTGGGCGAGTATCTCATCAGCCAAGCGGATGACTGTACGGATAAAAAAGGAGTGAAATTCTGGCAGATAAAAGGGATGGACTTAGGCAGAATCCCACAGCGTTCCAGAACAGAAAAGAGAGTCCTCTTTCAGGCAGGTCAACGTTATACTGATATTGTCCAGTCCATCCTGCTTGAATTGGGAATTAGCAGGATCATTGCCATTCAAAGTGATGCGACGCTGAAAAATGACCGGGCTGACTGGGAGATCGGAACCAGCTGGATAAAAATTATAAACAGCCTTCTTGCGGAAATCAATTATCAGTCTCTTTGGTTTGATACGGAAGGAAACGCGAGAATACAGCCTCACAGACAGGTTGATGGGACGGTCATCGACCACAGATATGAGAGTGGGGAATTGTCTCAAATTAAGCCACAGGTCGATATCAGCAGCGATATTTACAAGGCTTACAATGTTTTTACTGCGATGGTTTCTTCTCCGGAATATGAGGAACCCATGATTGCTGTCTCAGTAAATGATATTCCGACCAGTCGAATTTCAACGGTCAATATTGGAAGGGTACAGGCGCCAATCGAGAAACTGGATGATATCGCAAATCAGGAAGAGCTTCAAAAATATGTGGATAATCTTCGGTTTCAGTCTATGTGTTCGACCGAAACCATTTCTTTCCGGACAGCGCTCAATCAGCATCAGGTCAGAGATATTGTTTCGATTCATCATCCACAGGCTAGTGGGATTTATCAGGAAACCCAGTGGAAGATGACGCTGAGCTTTGATGGAGAAATGACACATACTGCACAAAGGGTGGTAATTGAATGAACTATTTATCGTATCAGGATGAAAAACGGAGAATAGTAGAAGAGCCATCACAGGCAAATTTTGCAACGGTTGTCGGTGTCTATGAGGATGGGTTGCAGCTCCAGTTTGATGGGGAATCGGAAGCAACTGCCAAAAGATACCGCTATAACAAATCCATTACCTTTAAGCTGGGAGACAGGGTGAAGGTAGCAAGGGTAAGCGGTACTTATGTAGCGGAATATCCGATTGGCAAAGGAAAGTTTTCAGTTGCTCCGGATAATGTGTCCGGGATCAATGCAACAGCCGGAGAGACAGAAGTCTCTATTCAGTGGTCCGATCCTGCCGATAAAACAGTGGATGGACAGCTTGTGTCAAAGTGGGCAGGAACTTATCTTGTCCGAAACGAGATTGATTTTCCTAAAAATGAGACTGATGGGACACAGGTGCTGAATAGTCAGACAAGAGATGCGTATAAAAGTACCCCATTTGTTGATAAGGGATTAACTTCCGGAAAAACCTATTACTATGGCCTGTTTCCATATTCGGACGATGGAAAAGTCAATACAAATAGGGAAAATACCTTTTCTCTCATGCCAGAAAGACGATATCAATACGGTGTCAAAATTGACTTGAATAATGCTGATCCAGAAACATCGGTCGAGTACATATTGGATGCTGTGGGGAAGAAACCCGCAAGGGTAAACTTAGAAACCGGAGAGTTTGATTATGGTGACTGGGCAGATGTTGGGTTTGTCAAGGATTGTAAGCCATGTATGTTGAGATACGATGGTACGGTTGACTATTACTTAAATCCAAACGATTACAGCAAAAAAGAAGATGGGACACCATCAAATATTTCAGACATCAATTATCCCGCCAATGCGATGGTAGAGTTTCCGTTGTGGTATTTAGCCGAATAAAATGGTTTTTTATACATTGTTGTTTCACAAAGTAATTATAACGGAAAATCTAATGCATATGCTTTTCGAAATGGCTCTGGCTCACTATGCCCTAAAATCTATATAGGAATGTTTTTAAGCCATTCAGATACAAGCAGAAAGTTTTCTTCGATAGATAATTTAAACCCATCACTTTATTATGTTACTGGTGACAGATATTTCCAAGAACCAGAAACAAAAATTGGAGAAAGCTATTGCTTTTCTTCTTTTTTTGAAAGAAATTACATTTCTGCATTATTAATCTTGATGTCTAAAAGTTTAAATTTTAATGAATCTTTCGGATACGGACCAAGTACACCAAATCAAATGGGGGATACTGTCAGTTCACAATTTTTTGGAATGAAAGAAGCAGCAAATAAAACAATGAATATTTTTCATTTAAAAAACTGGTGGGGTGATTCGTATTTATTGGCAGGACTACTTGTAACTAACAAAAAAACAGACTATTCTGAGACTCCATATGTGCATTATTATATCGATTATGACAAGCCTTATGATAAGCATACAAGCATAAAAGAATATCCATTAAGTCTATCAACAAATACTTCGGTCAATACACCGGGAGGCTACATTTCAGAGATTGATGTTTCAATATTTGCAAAATTGCCGATTGGATTTTCTGGTAGCCAAAATACCCGATATTGCTCTTGGGGAGAAGTACAGGTTGGAACAGGGTATATATATTGTTATGCCCATAGTGGAGATAAAAGATGTAGTGCAATGGGGGTTGTAAAAAAAGCTGTTACAGAAGAAGAGTACATACGTCTTTCTAGTCACCCATAAGGAGGGGAACCTATGAAGCGATACACAGACGTACACGGCAGCCAGATGGAGCGACCACCTGAAATTGATACACAAAGCTCACCTACTACAGTGTATGTTAGAGAAAACATCCGCAGAGAGGGTGAGTTCTGGGTGTATGACGAAACGCAATATTCCCCACAGGAATTTATCCAGTTGCAAAGCCAAGAGATAAAGCTGCTGCAGCAGGTAGCGGGGAAGATGATACAGGCAGTCATTCCAACTACTCTATCAACGCGAACCGCACAGCCAGAAGATTTTAAAACTCTGGCGATACGATTTTTACAAGAAGAATTATAAAAAAAGCAGGAAAGTTGTATTTTCAGATGCAACTTTCCTTTTATTTTGCCCTGTATATGAAAGGGGGTGAGAAATTGGAATCAATCAGTCAGATTTCATCCCTGGTCAAAGAGTACATCATGCCGGAAACGGTGTGGCTGGTTCCCTGCTTGTATGTGCTGGGAAGTATCATAAAGCGCTCAATCAGAATTGATGATACATTGATTCCGACTGTCTTGTGTGTAGTTGGAATCCTTCTGTCTGCTCTGGTATCTGTAGCATCCTGTGAGCCGACAAACTGGATTCAGTGGGTAATTCTGGTTGCAGTCAGCATCGGGCAGGGGTATGTTCTGGCAGCGGCTGCGGTCTGCCTCAATCAGCTCATCAAGCAGCACAGCATCGCAGGCAGGTTGAAAAAGGGATTTGACGGACAGGAAAAAACAGAAGTTTCCGATTCGGAGGAGAAGTGATTTCCTTTCTCAGGGAACGGAAACGCAAAGGAAAGGAGAACAGTAAAATGCCAATCGTAACAGGAAAAACACCGGCAGGACTGGTGCAGCACGCTCAGAAA
>ERZ791746.1111-NODE-1111-length-19467-cov-2.914795_pt1 | contig 19467 bp, 16 predicted proteins | sample MGYA00510038_ERZ791746 | MGnify/ENA primary metagenome ERZ791746 (study PRJEB30046, sample SAMN00792018) | human gut metagenome | study: EMG produced TPA metagenomics assembly of the A metagenome-wide association study of gut microbiota in type 2...
CACCGTATCAAAAAAGACCCTTGGCTCATAATCACCTTCGACAAAATCAACCGGATACTTTGCCGGAAATTCTTTGATAAAACGCTGCTGTTCGAGAACACGCTTGCGATATTCTTCCTCCGCAGAGATATTCGGATTGTAATAAAACACCGTAATCTGAAAATATCGTGAAAGATATTCAATCACATAACTGCTGCACGGTGCACAACAGCTGTGCAGTAAAAGATGTTTTACGTCCTGTTGCTGTAATTCCTGTAACTTTTTTTCCAGTTCTTTCTGAAAATTTCTGTTTTCAAATGGGACTGCCATTTCTTACTCCGTTCTTTTTCCCTCTGCCCTATGCATTTACGATTTCTTTTAATGCGGCATACAGTGCCTGCATCTGCGCATCGGTTCCGATGGAAATTCTTAAATAATTGTCAATCCGCGGCTTGTTAAAATAGCGCACATAAATATTTCTTTTCTTTAATTCTTCAAAAATCGTCTTTGCCGGTACGCGCTGATGTGTCGCAAAAATAAAGTTTGCCGTAGAATCGGGGAAAGTAAAACCAAGTGCCATAAGCTGCTTTTTCGCTTCTTCTCTTGTATTTTTAATTTTTTCCACACATTCTTTAAAATAAGCATCATCTTCCACTGCCGCCACGCCGTATGCCAGTGTCGGTGCATTCATTGTATAAGAGTTAAATGAAAACTTCACATCGTTTAATGCCTTGATTAAATCCTTATTACCAAATGCATAGCCGATTCGCATACCTGCCATGGAGCGGGATTTTGAAAATGTCTGTACAACCAGCAGGTTGTCGTATTTATGAACCAGTTCTCTTGCAGACCTGCCGTCAAAATCAATATACGCTTCATCCACAATGACAACTACATCCTGATTGTGACGGATAATTTCTTCGACTTTTTCCAAATCCATATGCAGGGCTGTCGGTGCATTCGGATTCGGGAAAATCACACCGCCGTTTTCCTTAAAATAATCCTCCGGCACAATCTCAAACTTGTCGTTTAACGCCGGTGTTTCATACGGAATCCGGTACAAATCCGCCCATACACTGTAAAATGAATACGAAATATCCGGGAATAATATCGGCTTTTCAGAGTTAAAAAAGGTCATGAAGCACATGGCAAGCACATCATCCGAACCGACACCGGTAAACACCTCATTATCATCCATGCCGTAATACTGTGCAATTGAATGAACCAGTGCAGAACACTCCGGGTCCGGGTATAATCTTAACTTATCCATATCAAATGCTTTTGCTGCCTCATATGCCTTTGGTGCAGGCGGATACGGATTCTCATTCGTATTTAACTTAATGACATTATCCACCTTTGGCTGTTCGCCCGGTACATATGGTTCTACTCTTCTAATGTTCTTTTCCCATGCTCTCATCGCTGATACTTTCCTCCAATGCTCATTTTTCATCATTATACTGCAAATTCCTAAACACTGCAATCTGAAATGCCTTATAATAAATGGTTTCATAACGGTCGTTATTTAAATAATCATCCACATTAAAATCCGTACTGCCTGTGCGCAGATCCAGCGCAATGTACTCTGTGGTTTTATCAGTGTAATACAATTCATAAAGAATATCCCTGTCGGAAAGTGCCGGACACAAAAAGGTGGTTGCCGTCACGCCGGCATCTTTTGGAATCAGGGACAGTGCTTCGTTAAAATTGGCATAAACTTCCTGATTATATGCCGAATTGTAGCGCTCTATAACCGAGCTTCTCTGATATACCGTTGCCCCGAAAAACAGCAGACATGCCGCTGCAAGCATCGGAACGGCACGCACGCGCAGCTCCCGTCTTAATTCCGAAAGATTGACTACTGCCAGATAAAACAGCAGTGTACCCGAACCGAATGCATACTGAAAATAAATGCTGTGAAAATACGTGTAATCCGACATTAAATTAAACAAAATGTAGGGTACTGTTAAAATATAGCGGGACCATTTTTTTGACACCAGTGGTAAAAACAGCAGTGTGCCCATTGTCTGCATGATAAATTCAAGCTTTTCCTGTGTAAGTACCTGTGTCACCAGATACGCCGGGTCTGCAAGCACGGTGCGGATCATGCCAGACATACTGCCGCTGTCCCCGTACACCATATTGTCAAAGCGGTATGTCATGACACCGTCCCCGATGACCGACAAAAGCACCGTTGTAAAAATAAAATACAGCAGACTTGCCGCAAGCATGATACTGTGGCGCTTCCAGCCTGTCTTTTTCTTGACAAACAGCATGTAAACAAGAATACACACCGCATACACCGCCGCATCTTCTTTTACCCCCAGCAGTAAGATCAGACTGATGATACTGCCCTTTAAATTTTCCTTTTCCAGAAAATACAAAAACGACAATATAAACAGCGGCAGGAACAGATTCTCATGGATATCGTAAAAACAACCGCCGCTCATTACCGGATAGAGGCAGTATGCAATCACTGTCAATGCGGATTCCATGCGGGTTAAGCCGTGATTTTTACAAATCCCGAGCAGCGGCACAATCCCAAGTGCAATCACCACTGCCTGCATGACCTGTAATGTCACTGCCTTTGAATACAGTGCATAAAACGGCAGAAGCAGATAAAAATCCGGCGAGATATGCACACACAGATGCGATAACAGGTGGTCACGCTCACTGGTTGTATTCATCGTAAATGTTGTCTTCATATAGTGAAACATCTGTGAGAACAGCCCGCAGTCAAAATTCGGTGCTTCATAGGCAAGCACCCGCAATGCTGTACAGCCACCCGTAAACAACACAAAAAGAACACCGGATACAATACAAATGATGTGCAGACCCTTTCTGCCGGACAGTTCGCCTTTTTTCTGCGTATTGACTTGCGATGTTCCCGCCTGAGTCGCCGTTCCGGCTGTATTATCCATATCGATATCTGTACAGGCTTCCGGCTCAAACGCATATGAAAACGTAAATGTCAGCAGCAGCACCATCCCGGTACAAAACCAGACATCCGGTGTCTGAATAACTGCGGTGAATGCATACAGCACCGTTACCAGTACCAGCAACATTTTTTCTGTCCAGATATTTTTTATTTTTTCAAACAAGATATGCAATACGGCAAACAAAACGGCAATCGTCAGTATATGTAAAGCAACCGGCACTTCACCTACATACGATAAAGTACTCATCTTCTTTTTTGCCGTCACCGCAATCCATACTGCCTCTATAAGACAGACAAAACACCACGCCATAATAAATCTTATGACGCAGTGTTTTAAATTAAAATTCTTTCTGAAATTCTTCATGGTATTCATCATTTTTTACACCGTGGCATATCTGCCCCGCTACTCCTTAGATATTACTGATAAAATCTCCAAGAAACATCAGTGCCGCACCGGTATCTGCCTGTTCTGCCGTACACTGTGCAAAACTGAAATACGAACCGTCCGTATCAAATGAATACTTTTCAACCAGCATTCTGCGGATTTTATCCTGATACGGTACCAGATACTTTGCAACCGGACCGCCGACAACAACATTTCCATCACACATAATATACAGGTTGTTAATGCCTGTTGTCAAATCATCTAAATATTCCTCGAATACCTTGATAAAACGCGGATTTTCCTGCTGTAACTGGCTGAAAAATTCATCCAGCGTACAATCCTGCTCCGTCGAAAGCCGTCTTGCTGACACATATGCTTCAAAACAGCCTTCTTTTCCACAAAAACACTTTCTGCCATGTGGATGAATCGTCATATGTCCGAACTCGCCATAACGGTTATGCACACCGGTCTGTAATTTTTCTTTATCGATATATGCCCCGCCGACACCTGTATTTAACATGACGTACAGCTTTGCATCAGACTGACCCGATGCCGCAGAACGGTTAAAATCCTCCACATTATTCATCGTCAGATTCTCAAATTTTCTGTCAAACCAGAATTCCGCATACGCATTTGCCCTTGTAATATTGGTTGCACGGTAGGTATAAGGAATTGCTTTGGTAAGCTCCGCTATCGGATAATTGCGGATTCCCATGGTCGGGGAGAACACCAGTGTCTTATTGTCATTATCAAAAATACCGGGAATTGTGATTCCCACACCCAAAACATCTTCGTCTGCGACATTGTTGCGGGAAATCACATCTTTTACAAGCTGCGCAATACTCTCACTGTAAACGGCATCTTCCGTAAAAGAAATGCTCTTTTTTTCCGAAAAGACAATCTCCCCTTTTAAATCGACAAGGGACACTTTAATGCCGGCATCTGAAAGATTGACACTGACCGCACACTTTGACATCCCGTTTACCGTAATTGCCTGTGCCTTTCTACCGCCTGTTGATTCAAAATTCCCCACAAAGTCAATCAGATTTTTCTCTAATAAAAGCTTTAAATTCTGATTAACCGTAGGCAGGGATAACTGTAAAATATCCGCTATCTCCTGTCTTGAAATCTTATCCGCATAATGAATCAGCCGGAATATTCGGTTTTTATTGAAACGTTTTACATCCGTTGTTGTGATTTTTTCCGTTGTAATCATACTTCCTCCATGCCGCAGACGGCGTTTATCTGTATCTTCTAATCTCCATTCCGCAGGCATTTTAATACCTAAGGAATCGCAAACTGAATTTATTCACCAAAAACTGCTTTATAATCATTCTGGAATTTTACAATGCCCGCATCAGTCAGCGGATGGTGAATCATCTGTTCAATAACCTTGTACGGTACGGTCGCAATGTCCGCACCTGCGAGTGCACAGTCTGTAATATGGATTGGATTTCTGACACTTGCACAGATGATTTCTGTCTGAATGTCATAATTGCTGAAAATGTCTACAATCGTCTGAATTAAGTCAATCCCCGGCTGTGAAATATCGTCTAATCTGCCAAGAAACGGCGATACGTAAGCCGCACCCGCTCTTGCTGCAAGCAGTGCCTGATTGGCTGAAAAGATTAAAGTGACATTGACCTTGATGCCTTCGCCTGATAATACTTTGGTTGCCTTTAAGCCCTCTGCCGTCATCGGAATTTTAACAACCATATTCGGATGGATTGCGGCAATCTCCCTGCCCTCTGCAATCATGCCTTCGGCATCGGTTGTCGTGGCTTTGACTTCTCCGCTGATTGGTCCATCTACGATAGATGCAATCTCCTGAATGACTTCTTTAAAATCCCGTCCTTCTTTTGCAATCAGTGACGGATTCGTCGTCACCCCGCAAATCACCCCTAAATCATTCGCCTTTTTAATATCCTCTACATTCGCTGTATCAATAAAAAACTTCATACTCTCCTCGATTCTAAACTAAAATGAACTCTGTGCTATACTATCAAACACCGGTTTTAATGCCGGGTATATCTGCTGAAACTGACGATACTTTTCTTCGTAGCGTGCCGCAATTTCCGCATCGGGTTCAATCGTATCCACAACGTGGACAATCTGTCCCGCCGCCGCTTCTACCGTTTCATAAGCACCCGTGCCGACTGCCGCAAGCATTGCCGCACCAAGGGACGGTCCTTCTTCTTTATCCAGTACACATACCCTTATATTTAAAATATTGGCAATCATCTTGCGCCACAGCGGACTTTTTGCACCGCCGCCGCAGATTTTGGTTTCGGTAATCTTCATACCTAAGCTTTTTGCCACTTCAAAGGAATCCCGGATTGCAAATGCAACACCCTCTAAAACAGCCTGTGTCATATCGGTTCTTGTCGTGTCCATCGTCATGCCTGTAAACGTTGCCCGTGCCAGCGGATTGTTGTGCGGAGAACGTTCACCCATCAGATATGGCAGATAAAAAACATGATTGCTGCCAAGCATCTCATCGGTAATGCCTTCCTGCTCCTTTGCATAGTCACCTGTACCTATTATATCATCAAGCCACCATTTATTACAAGAGGCAGCACTCAACATACATCCCATTAAATGATAATGACCGTCTGCATGGGCAAATGCATGAAGGGCATTATTTGCATCAACACCAAATGTCATGCTTGAAATAAAAATTGTACCGCTTGTACCCAGTGAAATATTACAGCTTCCATCACCGACCGTTCCCGTGCCGACTGCTGCCGCCGCATTGTCCCCGGCTCCCGCAATGACTGCCGTATCTGTTGTAAGCCCCAGTTTTTCTGCTGCTTCCTCTGTCAGATGTCCGATACATTCATAGCTTTCAAAAACTCTTGCCATACAGTCTTTTGAAATACCGCATATTTCTAACATTTCCTCAGACCAGCAGCGGTTTTTGACATCAAATAAAAGCATCCCGGATGCATCCGATACATCGGTTGCGTGTACACCTGAAAAACGGTATGCCAGATAATCCTTTGGCAGCATGATTTTACGGATTTTTTGGAAATTTTCCGGTTCATTTTCCCGTACCCACAAAATCTTCGGTGCCGTAAATCCCGCAAATGCGATGTTTGCCGTGTACTCTGTCAGCTTTCCTTTGCCGATTGTATTGTTTAAATATTCACATTCTTTTGTCGTTCTGCCGTCATTCCAAAGGATTGCCGGGCGAATCACCTTATCATTTTCATCTAAAATTACCAGTCCGTGCATCTGTCCGCCAAAACTGATACCTGCCACTTCTTCTTTCTTTATGCCCACTGTCAGTTCACGGATTCCCGCAACCGACTGTTCATACCAGTCATACGGATTCTGTTCTGACCAGCCGGGCTTTGGAAACGAAATCGGATATTCTTTTGAAACCGTTTTTACAACCGTCCCCTGTTTATCCATAAGCAGAAGCTTTACAGAAGAAGTCCCTAAGTCCACACCAATATAATACATATTTTTCTCCATTCCACAGGCATTTTTATCTGCGCCGGTTCATGCGCCTGCGGCATAAACCGGCCGTATATTTTTATCTATGGTATCTTAGCCAAACGGATTTTCCGTCTTATAAAGCATGCCCTTTGGCTGGTTAAATCCGATATCCTCGATACCAATATACTTAAATACTTCAAAAATGGCTTTTCCGAAATGTCCGAATGCAACCGCACCGTGATGCGGGAAGTTCTTTTCGATTAATACGTGTCTGTAGAATCTGCCCATTTCAGGAATTGCAAAAATACCGATTGCACCAAAAGACCTTGTTGCTACCGGAAGGACTTCGCCCTGTGCGATGTAAGCACAGATACCGCCTTCTGCCGTTCCCTGTAATCTGTAGAATGTAATGTCGCCCGGAACAATATCCCCTTCTAATGTACCGTTTGTTACTTCTTCCGGCAGGGAGCGTGCCATAATCATCTGATTGCGCATTTCATGGAAGGACAGCTTGCATGCCGCCGTATTGCCGCAGTGGAAGCCCATAAACGTATCCTTTTGTGTATAGTCAAACTTTCCTTTGATATCTTCGTTATAAATGTCTGCCGGTACGGAATTGTTAATATCTAACAGTGTTACAACGTCTTTGCTTACCGTGTAGCCGATAAATTCGCTTAATGCACCGTAAATATCGACTTCACACGAAACCGGGATTCCCATGGCAGTCAGTCTTGAATTGACATAACACGGTACAAAACCAAACTGTGTCTGGAATGCCGGCCAGCATTTTCCTGCAATTGCCACAAATTCCCTGGAGCCTTTATGCGCTTCTACCCAGTCAAGCAGTGTCAGTTCATACTGTGCAAGCTTATTTAAAATCTCCGGCTTTTTGTTGCCTGTGCCGAGTTCTTCTTCCATGCTCTTTACAACTGCCGGGATTCTCTCATCGCCTGCGTGCTTGTGGAAGCTTTCAAATAAATCCAGTTCTGAATTTTCTTCAATTTCAACACCTAAGTTGTAGAGCTGCTTAATCGGTGCGTTGCAGGCAAGGAAATTTGTCGGACGCGGACCGAAGGTAATAATCTTTAAGTGATTGAGTCCATATACTGCACGTGCCACCGGTAAAAATTCATGAATCATATCTGCACATTCTTCTGCGGTTCCGACCGGATATTCCGGTATGTAAGCGCCGACATTACGCAGTTTTAAGTTGTAGCTTGCATTTAACATACCGCAGTATGCATCACCTCTGCCCTGTACAAGCCCGCCGTCTGCGGAGGTTTCCTCGGCTGCCGCAACAAACATTTTCGGTCCTTCAAAATACTTTGCAAGCATGGTTTCTGAAATTTCCGGTCCGAAGTTGCCAAGATATACACAGAGTGCATTACAGCCTGCCTTTTTAATATCTTCTAATGCCTGCTGCATATGGATTTCACTCTCAACAATACAGATTGGACATTCATAAATGTCGTCTTTTCCATACTTTTGTGTATATGCATTTACTAAATTTTCCCTTCTGGTTACGGAAAGAGATTCCGGGAAACAATCTCTGCTGACTGCGACGATTCCGACCTTCATTTCTGGCATATTATTCATTTTGTCCTCCATTCTGCCGACACTGCGGCACCCTTATATTTTCTGATTTTCCTGATGTTTTTTATATTTAACATTTGTTTTTTGCATTTACTTTTTAAACCGGCTGTTTTGCCGTCTGTGCTGTTACAGATTTCCGATGGAAATGTTCTCACCTTTCAGCCCGTTAAATGCGCCTGCTATCTTTGCTTCTTCATGCGCCAGCAGCCATTTGTTGGACGCAGCTAAAAGCTTATCTTCTTTTAATAAATGCGGCTGTTCTATCGGATAATTTGTTCCTTTCGGAAGCACTACCACACAGCGGAAACCCTTCTTATCTACACCGCACGGTGCATAGTGCAGGGTTGTCGCATAAACTTCTATCCCCGTTCCCGCCGGTACGAAAAAGGCTTTAACCTTTGCGGTGTCATACGTGTCATCTGACTCTATATCCTGCTGTTTTCCAAGCAGTAAAATCATATCGGTCACAGCGATATTGATTTCTGAGCTTCTGTGATACTCTAAACCGTTCAACTTTTCGTTGTGTCCGTTACAGTATCCAATCTGTACCGGCAGTCCGCCGTATACGCTTCTCCTTAAAACTTCACACACCTCAAGCGCTTCAAGGGATGCATCAGACGGTTCGTAAATGACATCGTCCGGCAGCGGTGTCTTTTGCATTTTCTGTAAAAGCTGCGCTACGTCCAGCCCCTCAATAACCTTTCCGTACTCCTTAAATTCCTTTTCTTTCACACTGATAATTTCCATCGTTTCTCCATTTCAGATAAATATTTCTGTCAAATACAACATTGACATAGGTTGTTAAACTTTAAAGCTTTTAGAAAAGTGTTTTTTAAAAGCTTTTATTATTTTAACACCTATGTCAATGTTTTTCAATCATTTTCTATTGTTTTTTTATGAATAAAGTATGAATTTTTATTCATTTTAATCGTTGTTTTCCGGTGTATGCCACTTCCAGTCGCGTACTTCCGGTAAATCCATGCCGTATTCGCTGATGTACTGCTTATGTGCTACAAGTGTGTCACGCATTTCTGAAGCAGGTACGCGCCCTTGTTTCCAAGCTGCGGCAGTGCATTGACAGCGGCTTCTACCAGATGGAAACGGTCGATTTCATTCTGGACACGCATATCAAACGGTGTTGTAATCGTTCCTTCTTCCTGATAGCCGAATACGTGCAGATTTCTGTTGTGTCTGTAGTATGTCAGTTCATGAATCAGTGTCGGATAGCCGTGGAATGCAAAGATTATCGGCTTATCCTTTGTAAACAGTGCATCATAATCCGTATCGGACAATCCATGCGGATGCTGTGTATTGGACTGCAATTTAAACAAATCGACAACATTGATGAAACGAATCTTTAATTCCGGCAGATTGTCGCGCAGAATGGTGACTGCCGCAAGGGCTTCCATGGTCGGTGTTTCACCGCAGCCGACTAAAACTACGTCCGGTTCCTGTCCCTGGTCATTGCTTGCCCACTCCCAGATACCGACACCCTGTGTACAGTGCTTTACAGCCTGTTCCATGGTCAGCCACTGTGGTCTTGGGTGCTTTGAAGTTACCAGTACATTGACATAATCACGGCTTCTGATACAGTGGTCAAAGCAAGATAACAGGCAGTTTGTATCTGGTGGCAGATACATTCTGACAACGTCTGCTTTCTTATTGGCAATGTGGTCTAAGAAGCCCGGGTCCTGATGTGTAAATCCGTTGTGGTCCTGCTGCCATACATTAGAAGACAAAATGAGGTTTAATGAGGCAATGGACTGGCGCCACGGAAGCTGTGAACATACCTTTAACCATTTTGCATGCTGTGCCGCCATGGAATCCACGATTCGGATAAATGCTTCGTAGCTTGCAAAGAAACCGTGACGTCCTGTTAAAAGATAGCCTTCCAGCCAGCCCTCGCACATATGCTCTGACAGCATAGAGTCCATAACACGTCCGTCTTTTGCAAGGAATTCATCATTGTCCTTTAATGCATTGTTCCAATCCCTGTTGGTTGCTTCAAAAATTTTACCCAGTCTGTTAGACATCGTTTCGTCCGGTCCAAAGATACGGAAGTTTCTGGTCTTTTCATTGAGCTTAAAAATATCTCTGATAAATCCGCCCAGCTCAATCATATCCTGACCTTCTTTAGCACCCGGTGACGGAACATCTACTGCATACTCCCTGAAATCAGGCAGGCGTAAATCCCGTAACAGTTTACCGCCGTTTGCATGCGGATTGGCACTGATTCTTGAATCCCCTTCCGGTGCAAGTGCCTTTAATTCCGGAATCAATCTTCCTTCTTTATCAAACAGTTCTTCCGGCTTGTAGCTTCTTAACCATTCGTCTAACATCTGTAAATGTTCCGGTCTATCCATCATAATCGGAACCTGATGTGCACGGAATGTTCCTTCGATTTCCTTTCCGTCTACAACCTTCGGTCCTGTCCAGCCCTTTGGTGTACGAAGTACAATCATCGGCCAGAACGGTCTTTCAGTCTTGCCGTTTTCCCTTGCCTCCTTCTGAATCTGATGGATTTCTTCAATAACCGTATCCACGGTTTCTGCCATTTTGCGGTGCATAGTCATCGGGTCATCGCCTTCTACAAAATAAGGCTTCCAGCCGCAGCCGTGGAAAAAGCTTTCAATCTCATCATGTGAAATTCGTGAGAAAATTGTCGGGTTGCTGATTTTATATCCATTTAAGTGAAGAATCGGAAGCACTGCACCATCTGTTACCGGATTTAAAAACTTATTGGAATGCCATGCTGTTGCAAGCGGACCTGTTTCTGCTTCACCGTCACCGACAATACAGGTTGTAATCAGATCCGGATTATCAAATACAGAACCAAAAGCGTGTGCAATGGAGTAACCCAGCTCACCGCCTTCATTAATAGAACCCGGTGTTTCCGGTGCTACATGGCTTGAAATACCGCCCGGAAATGAGAACTGCTTACACAGCTTTTTCAATCCGTCCATATCTTCGCTGACATTCGGATAGACCTCACTGTATGTACCCTCTAAGTAAGAGTTGGATACAAAGAAGTTGCCGCCGTGTCCCGGACCTGAAATCAATACCATATCCAGGTCGTACTTTTTAATCGCACGGTTCATGTGGCAGTATACAAAATTCTGTCCCGGAACGGTTCCCCAGTGTCCGACAATCTTTTTCTTGATATGCTCCGGCTTTAACGGTTCGCGAAGCAGTGGATTATCCAGCAGATACAGCTGGGCTGCTGATAAATAGTTTGCCGCTCTCCAGTACGCATTCATTTTTTCAAGGTAAGCATCTGTCAAAGGCTGTTTTTCAACGCATGTCGTTTCTGTGTTCATGTAAATCTTCCTTTCTTCCTGTTGATTTCATTTCAACGTTTTGCAAAATGTTTTTACAAAAGCCATTTACATAATATCACACAACCGTCCAATGTCAATATCTTCTTTTATGAAACTTTTCCGATAAATTTTAGAATTGTGTCACCTGCTGCCTGCATCCGATACGGGATTCTAGGCGGACATCAGGAATAACAGTGTCGTCTTTCCGCACCGTTTCTTCCTATCAGTCCGTATATCTTACCCGGTTCAAGCTCCAGATTCACATTTTTTAAAACTGTCTTTTCTTTATAGCTTTTTCCTACATTTTTACAAATCAGATTCTCCATTTACTTTCCCTCCATAATCATCTGCACCAGTTCCTGTTTCGTGATGCCAAGGCTCTGCGCCTCAGCAAGCATGGACGCAATATAGTCCTGATAAAATGCATCTTTTCGTTTTTTTTGAATCACTTCTTTTGCTCCCTTCGCCACAAACATACCAATCCCTCTTTTCTTGTATACAATCCCTGCTTCAACCAGAGTGTTGATTCCTTTTGCGGCAGTTGCCGGATTAATGGCATACAGCTTCGCCAGTTCATTCGTACTTGGCACCCGTTCTTCTTCGCAGAGTATATCCCGTAAAATGTCGTTTTCAATCATTTCACTAATCTGGATATATATTGACTTTTCCTGTGTTAAAATCTCATTCATTCTGCTCCTCATTCCTTATGTTATTTAACCGCACACCGGCGGATATAAAAATTTGCTCCTGCTTACATCAATCGCATGAATGTTATTTTATCTTGCGCAGTTACATGGTTAATTAGTTAAGCAACTAACATATGAACTAAAAATAGCACTTGAGGTCTTTACCGTCAAGTGCTATTTCTTTATTTTTTCCACAATGTTTTATACGATGCGCCTTCCACCAGCACTTTCCGCAGTCTGCCCGGCTTTTCAAGCACCTTTTTCATAAGCAGATAAGCTGCCCCGCCGTATGCCGAACCGAATACGACACTTGCCAGTACATCGGTCGGATAATGAACCGTCAGATACAGTCTTGAAAATGAAATGAGTGCCGCAAGCACCAGTGCGCCGATGCCTTCTTTTTTATTCCACAGGCGGATTGCCACCGCCGCCGCAAAGGAGGCAGAGGTGTGTCCTGACGGAAATGACCAGTCGTAAATCCTGTCAAAGACCCGGTAGAGATTTTCAAAGGTCGGGTCTGCATGAAACGGACGCACCCGCTGGTACAGATTTTTCATGATGCCGTTACAGATGACCAGCGAAATGAGCAGTGCCGCAACCACGGTCGCACCGGTTTTCCGGTAGCGCTTCGGCAGCACAAACAGCATTGCCGCCGCAATCACCAGCCAGATCAATCCACCATTTCCAAGGCAGGTAATCTGATACATCAGAAAATCCAGCACCGGATTATGCAGTTCTTCAAACCAGTGCAAAATTTTTAATTCCATACGCACCTTTCCGCAGCTTTAATCTGCAAATACAATAACATTTTCATTCTTTTCCTTGCAGACAGGCTCCTGTGCCGCGTAACCTAAGTCTACAATGCCCCATACGATATGGTTGTCCGGCACACCGAACTTCTTTAATTCGGCACGTACCTGCGGCTCGTCACAGATTTCCTTTAACTGGTTAATCCAGCAGGAACCAATGCCAAGCTCCTGTGCCATCAGGAACATATTCTCCATTGCACAGGCACAGTCTGCAAGTCCGTTTGTGTTATCTTTTTCATTGGATGCCAGAATAATGACATCCGGGTCGTAAAAATTGTAACTTTCCGGGCGGTTTAACGTTTCCCTTACCACCTTTGCCAGTTCCTGTATGTTTTCTTTTTTACGGATTACCGTAAACTGCCATGACTGTCGGCTCATGCCGCTCGGTGCATAAATTGCCGCCTTTAAAATAGTATCTAAGTCTTCTTTGCTGACCGGTCTGTCTGTATATGCCCGGCAGCTTCTTCTTGTTAAAATATTATCTAATACCGCATTGTTACTCATTTGACACTACCTCGCTTTCCTGTGCGTTCTCCATGCCCTTTGCCTTCTTTTTGGCTCCGGCACGTTCACCCTGCGCAACCTGTTCCATATATTTCCTGGTTTCCGCAACTACCACACCACTTAATGCCACAATGGCAATCAGATTCGGAATCGCCATTAAGCCGTTGAAAATATCTGCAATTTTCCAGACCGCAGATACCGTCATAAACGGTCCGATAAATACACATACAATATACAGCCATCTGTAGCCTTTTACAACCTTTTGTCTGCCGCCGACTAAATATTCCAGACATTTTTCACTGTAATAATCCCAACCGAGAATCGTTGTAAATGCAAAGAATACCAGACACATCATGAGGACAAATGCCGATACCTTAGCCGGAACCGGAAGTCCCTGCTGAAATGCCGCCGTTGTAACCGCAACACCCTGTAAGCCGATGTTCCATGTACCTGTAATTGTAATGGCAAGACCTGTCATCGTACAGATAATAATGGTATCAATAACCGTTCCCGTCATTGAAATTAAGCCCTGCTGTGCCGGTGAATCACTATTGGCTGCTGCTGCCGCAATCGGCGCACTACCAAGTCCGGCTTCATTTGAAAAGATACCGCGGGCAACACCCATCTGCATTGCCATAAGCATACCGCCGATTGTTCCGCCCGTTACCGCACGCAGACCGAAGGCACTCTGCACAATTTCAACCAGCGCACCCGGAATTGCAGTAATATTAAAAATAAGAATCAGAACAACCGCAACTACATAACAACCTGCCATAAACGGCACAATTATCTGTGCCACGGAAGAAATGCGCCGGATTCCGCCGATAATAACAAGTGCCACGCAGACAGTCAGTAAAATACCCGTAATAACAACAGTCCATGAATACGTTCTTCCAAATAAATCAACGGTCCATTCGTTATTGGCATCAAAAAATCCGTTGACTGCACTGGTAATGCCATTAATCTGTGTAAAGGTTCCAATACCCAAAAGACCGACACCTACACCGAAAAATGCAAAAATCTTTGCCAGCCACTTCCACTTGTGTCCCATGCCGTTTTCAATATAATAGAACGGTCCGCCTAAGATATGACCGTCTTCATTGACAACGCGGTATTTCACCGCAAGAAGACATTCTGAATATTTGGTAACTGTTCCGACAATCGCCGCAATCCACATCCAGAACAGCGCGCCCGGACCGCCTGCTACCATAGCCGTTGCAACACCGACGATATTTCCCGTACCGATGGTTGCCGAAAGTGCCGTACACAATGCCGCAAAGCTGGATACTTCTCCGTCTTCGCCGCTTCTCTCATTTGAAAACAGTTCTTTGACCGCCAACGGAAATTTCGTTACCTGAAGTCCTTTTAAACGGAATGTCATAAAAAGCCCGACTGCAAGAATCGCTATAATAAGCGGCAGTCCCCAGATAAAATCATCAATCGTTGTCAATGCGGTATTAATGGTATCTAACATGAATTTTTCCTTATCCTTTCCTGATTAAAACTTTCTTTCGCAGTATCATCAAATACGTATTTTGTTCTTATGAAACATATACACCGAAACAAACAGACACACAAACTCCGCCACCGGAATTGCCATCCACACGCCGTTTATTCCAAACAAATATGCCAGTCCGACAATCGCTATCACCTCAACAATCAGTGTACGAAGAATCGACACCACCGCAGAATCCCGTCCGTTGCCGAGTGCCGTAAGATATCCCGATGCAAAAATGTTAATGCCGTTTACTAAAAAACAAACCGCAAACAGCCTGAAACCGGACAGCGACATTTCATATAACGCTGTATTATTTCCGACAAAAATGCGCATTGTCCACCCAGCTGCTAATTGGGATATTGCAAATATCACAATGCCTGCTGCCAGAAGAATCCTGATACACATTGCAAACAGCTTTTTTAAATCCGCATAATTGCCCGCACCGTAATTATAGCTGAAAATCGGTGCAACACCATTTGTAAAGCCCATATACGCGGACGAAAACAGAAAGTGTGCATATAGAAGCACCGTAATCGCCGCTACACCATTGGCACCAGCAAGGCGCATCAGTATAATATTGAAAATAAATGTCGTCACCGCACTTGCGATATTCGTCACCATTTCCGATACACCGTTGCTCATCGCCTTTAATAAAAAGGACGTATCCCACCGGAACTTCTCAAAATACAGTTTAAGATTCTTCCGGCTGTATACAATCACCGGTACAGCCGCACCGATACTATAACTGATAACCGTTGCAAATGCCGCACCCATCAGTCCAAAGCCCGCACATTTTACAAGCAGGTAATCAAGACAGATATTGCTGAATCCGCAAGTCAGTGACAGAATCAGTCCGTACTTCGGCTTATCATTCGTCGTCCAGAACGGCATGAATAACATTTGTAACATGGAAAACGGTGCGCCAAGTGCCATGATTGTGCCATACTGCACACAGTACGTAACCAGCGGTTCTCCTTTTGCGCCAAGTGCCAGTGAAATCGGACGCATTGTCAGTGCAAAAAGAATTCCCAGCACCACACCCGAAACCACTGTAAAAAATGCAAGCTGTGTAAACCGCTGTCTGGCAAGACTGCCCTTTCCTTCACCGAGCAGCCTTGCCACAATGGCATTGCCGCCCATGGAAAGCATGACACCGATTCCGTTTAACAGATACACCACCGGATACACGATATTGGTCGCCGAAAGCTGTTCACTTCCTGCAAACTGGCTGATAAAAATACCGTCCGTCATGACATAAATCGAAGTGACAATCATCATGGCAACTGCCGGAAAAACAAACTGTAACAGCCGTGCCGTATTAAATTTCGTTGCAATTGTTAATCTACCCATTTTACCTCCACCACATTTTCATGCGGCTTTTACTCTAAACAATCCCGACTGCCTGTTTTGCAAGCCGGTCTGCCTCTTCGTTTCCGGCAACCCCGGAATGTCCTTTTACTTTGATAAAATGCAGCGTAATCTGATTTTTTACAGACTGCACATAATCGTAGTAGGCAATTGTTCCCTTTTTATTGCGCTTCCACAGGCCCTTTGCCCACATTTCGATTCCCATATAATCATAATAAATGGACAATTCTTCCAGTCCGAGTTCAACGGCTTTTTCAATCGCCGCCATACTGCCAAGCACCTCGCCTGCCACATTCCTCATGGAAGCCATGTCCGCATCTTTGCCGGACCCCTGCAGTACTTCTTTAACGCCGTCATGGACAAGAAATCCGCCATAACCGTATACATGTGTCTTCTGGTTAAATGAACCATCGACAAACGCATAAACTTCCGGTTCTTTTCCAGCCTGCGCTGTTTCTGCATCTTCTTTAATATACGCCTCTGCCTCCTGCAGGGTTGTAAAACTTTTATATTGTGCACCGGAAAATCCCGTCACCATTGCTTTGCACGTATTCCAGTCCTTATAAATGCCGGGTTTAATTCCCTTTCTTACTGCATAATATTTTACTGCCATTTTTCCACCTTAATAAACTCTGATTACACCTGAAATTTCTTTTACAACAGACATTCCGCTAAAAATGGTCATTGCATCATTGAAGTTATTTTCCTGTACTTCATCGGTAATAATCACCAGTTCCGCGATACCGCCCTTACGGCTCTTTTGTACAACCTGCGCAATGCTGACACCGTTGTTGCCGAGAACACTTGCGATATTGGCAAGAACGCCCGGCTTGTCCTGTGCATGAATCCGCAGGAAGAATTTGCTCTTTGTTTCACCAATCTGCTTGACCGGAAGCTGCTTGTAACAGCTGCAGCCCACTCTGCCGCAGCAATTATAGACAAGATTTCTCATCACATCCACAACATCACCCATGACTGCACTGGCTGTCGGCATCTGTCCTGCGCCCCTGCCCATAAACATTGCATCATCCATCGCATCGGCATGTACAAACACCGCGTTAAATGCGTCTTTTACGCCTGCAAGCGGATGATTTTCATCAATCAGCATCGGATGTACCTTGACTTCAATGCCCTCCGGTGTGTTTCTTGCCAGTCCGAGCAGCTTAATCACATAGCCGAATTCTTTGGCATAACGGATATCATCCGCTGAAATCTTTGTAATACCTTCTGTATATACCTGTGGAAATGTCACACGCGAATTAAACGCAATCGATGCCATAATCGCCATCTTTCGTCCCGCATCATATCCTTCCACATCGGCTGTCGGGTCTGCTTCCGCATAACCAAGCTCTGTTGCCTGTGCCAGTGCTTCTGCATAATCCATGCCTTTTTCGGACATTTTTGTTAAAATGTAGTTGGTCGTTCCGTTTACAATACCCATGACTTCGCTGATACGGTTGCCCGCCATACTCTGCTTTAACGGACGGATAATCGGAATCGCACCGGCAACTGCCGCTTCAAATTCAAGGTCCGCACCGGCTTTTTCTGCTGCAGCCATCACTTCCTGTCCGTGTTCTGCCAACAGATCCTTATTTGCCGTTACAATCTGCTTTCCGGCTTCCAGTGCTTCAATAATATAGGTCTTTGCCGGTTCAATACCGCCCATGACTTCAATCACAATGTCAATTTCCGGGTCTTCTATAATTTCTTTCCAGTTATCGGTTAAAACTGCATCCTCAATGCCTTCTCTTTTCTTTGATGCATTTCTTACAAGTACCTTTTTTACAACTAAATCTGCACCTGTCTTTTGTACAAATTCATCTTTCATCTGCTGGCACAGCTTATAGACACCTGTTCCTACCGTACCTGCGCCTAATATTGCTGCATATATTGTTTTTTTGAGATTTTCGCTCTGCATTTCTTCCTCCCATCTACCGAAAAAACGGTAATTAGTATCTATTATAGCAAATAAAACGGCAAATGACAATCACTTTAACGTGCTAAATAGGAAAAGCAAGGCGTGTTCACCCTGCTTTTCCTGTATAATATGTGTCGTTATTAAAAACCATTCTGCCAAAAGTATGGCCACTGGATTCCATCTGCTGTTCCCGATTTTGACCAGACACAATCCCAGCAGCTCATTTCCCATGTATTGTTTTCATTTTTGGTAAAATATAATATAAGCCCCTGCTCTTTTTCCGGTGTTACATAATATACCTTTGACAATTTTTTTGAATAAGACAATACCTTACATGATTCCTGTTCACTATTCTCATCAAAAAAGCCTGTATCTATATAACGATTATAAAATTCCTTTCCATGCAATACCGTCAGCAATTCATTATGAATAAACGGTACTGCCCAGATAAGAATTATTATTAGTACAATTATACCCAGAATTTTTTGTGTTTGTTTCGATGTTTTTTTCGTTTAGATTCCCCTCCTCATTTTATTTATATACTATATGATTAAGATTTTGTTTATCCAAATCACTCTTTCAACACTCTTAATCATAACACCAATATATTTTAAATCATTTCCTAGCATTTTGCCAGTATTTCGTATAAATATATGTACTTTAATTCAAATTTCATATTATTATAAAATCACCTATCGAATAATAATCGCAGAATTCTTTTGCAATCTTTGAAATAAAATGCAGAATTACAATCACTTTAACGTGCTAAAGAATAAAGTGCAAAAAGACAGGGAGCAATTCGTTCTCCCTGTCTTTCCTGTGTGTACCCTAGACCTCTACATGTCCGTTTACAACATTCCATGTTCCATATTCATTATCTGCTGTTCCGTTATACGTTAAATCCAGTGCGCCATTGGTCATATACCACCAGCCATACTCATTCACTGCAAGTCCGGTGTAATTCCTGTCTAACGCGCCATTGGTCATATACCACCAGCCGTAATCATTCACCGCCATTCCCGTATAGTTCCAGT
>ERZ791746.1179-NODE-1179-length-18544-cov-10.717778_pt1 | contig 18544 bp, 11 predicted proteins | sample MGYA00510038_ERZ791746 | MGnify/ENA primary metagenome ERZ791746 (study PRJEB30046, sample SAMN00792018) | human gut metagenome | study: EMG produced TPA metagenomics assembly of the A metagenome-wide association study of gut microbiota in type 2...
GATGGCTGTGCGGCGTGCGAACGGGTGGGGCCTTGAGCCTTCTGCCTTGAGCCTTGAGCTGAAAAGGCCCTTCGGGCCGGGCGGCTAATGCCACATGTGGTGATTGGCGGTGCGGCTGTTAGACGATAGATGATAGATGGAAGAAGATAGAGGATCCGCTTGCGGCGCCAGCCGCTGATGGGTAGTCCCCCTTTCTCAAAGGGGGATGTCACGAAGTGACAGAGGGATTCTGGTAGGTCTGCGGCGCAGCCGCGGGACCTCAATTCTCTTCACTCAAATCTCAATTCTTCTTGAACCCCCGTCATAGTCACTTACCAGAGAGATCTCTCGACTCCTCGAAGCTGTAGCGATTTTTACTTGTAGGGTCATTTGGCATACTGACTCCGCTCGAGATGACGGGGAAGAGAAAGAGTCAAATGGTGCAGTGAAACTGCTGATGGGCAGCCTCCTTCCACGGGAAGGAGGTGGCTGCGAAGCAGACAGAGGGATTCTGATGGGTCTGCGGCGAAGCCGCGGGACCTCAATTCTCTTCACTCAAATCTCAATTCTTCTTGAACCCCCGTCATAGTCAATTATCAGGGAGATCTCTCGACTCTTCGTAGCTGTAGCGATTCTTACTGATAGAGACATTTGGCATGCTCACACCCGTGGGGAAGCGTCTCACGGGATTCTCAGTCGCCTGCGGCTCCTTACGAATCCCGTTCGCTTGCCACCGCTCGAGATGCAGCAGTCCTGCAGAGGACTGCTGAGCCGGGCCCAAGTTGATCGGCCAGTCGACAAAAGGAAGGCGTCTTAATGTGCAGTAAAGACGCCAATTTGCGACTGGCTTGCAGGTCCTATGCAGGACCTGCACACTTTTACTGCACACCAAAGCGCCTTCCTTTTAGGGCCCGGCCGACCGGGGTGTGAGTAGTGTCAATTGGGGTGGCAACGAAGTTGCGGATGTACTCGAACTCGATCTCGGTCTCTATCTCACCAGCGCCGCCACCATTGCCGCGAAGCGGCTGGTCAGCTGAAGGCTCAAGGCCCTGCTCGAATGTCTCTAACCGTAAGAAGACAAAATTTCCTTAAAATTAGCTATTGACATATCGCGAATTGCAGATATAATAATATACATGAACGTTATAGATATTTTCAAAGCGCTGTCCAATGAGACGAGGCTGAATATCCTGAAGTGGCTGAAGGATCCGGAAAAGTATTTTCCTCCGCAGGGAATCCATATACCGGAAGGAGAGACGTTTGATAAGTGCTCCTGCGTAGGGTCCATCTGTGACAAGGCAGGTATATCCCAGTCTACCATATCCGGGTACCTGGATATGATGCAGCGGGCGGGGCTCCTGGAATCCCGGCGGTTTGGCAAGTGGACCTATTACCGCAGGAATGAGGAGACCATCCGGAAGCTGGCGGAGTACATTGGCAAGGATCTGTAAGAATCGAATTACAGAAAAAGAAATCGGCAGGGTTTCCTGCCTTTTTCTTAGAGGCATCATATCTACAATCAGAGATATGTATAAATGATAGCGGAGATGAAGGAAATGAAGTTATGGGAATCCTATGATCGGGGGCTTATCCATTCGGCCACGAGGCTGGTGGTGCCGCCCATGGCCACCCAGAGTGGGGACGACGGTTTCCCCGGAGCCCGGACGGTGGGCCATTATACAAGGCTTGCCGCCAACAGCGGGGTGGGGCTCCTCTTTACGGAGCACAGCTACATTGTCCGGCAGGGCAAGGCGGATCCCTGGCAGCTGGGGTTTGAGACGGACGACGTGGTCCCTTACCAGCGGCGGCTCACGGAGGCGGTGCATAAGGTGCATCCGGGGATTCTCTTCTTTGCCCAGATCAGCCACGCCGGCGTGAATACGTCGGAGGCGGTGACGGGGGAGGAGCTGGTGTCCGCCAGCGTCCTCGCCGGGCAGGGAGGTATCAGCCGGGCGCTGACTATCCCGGAAATCCGGGAGCTGGAGGGAAAGTTTGCCGACGCCGCCCTTCGGGTGAAGGCATCGGGGTACGATGGGGTGGAAATCCACAGTGCCCATGGGTACCTCTTAAACCAGTTCTATTCGCCCCTCACCAATGACAGACACGACGAATACGGCGTGGATTCCATCAGGAATCGGACCCGGTTCCTCATAGAGACCGTGGCGGCGGTGCGGAAGGCGGTGGGACCCGATTTCCCCATTGCCGTACGTCTCGGAGGTTCGGACTACATGGAAGGGGGCAGCACCGTAGAAGATGGGGCCGCTGCTTCGGCGCTCCTGGAACAGGCGGGGGTGGACCTCATCGACCTTTCCGGTGGGCTCTGTATGTATATGAGACCGGGACACCGGGAGGCCGGATGGTTTTCCGACATGTCCCGGGCCGTGAAGGAACGGGTACGGACGCCGGTGATTTTAACCGGCGGCGTAAGGACTCCCGAGGAAGCGGAGGCGCTCCTGGAAGAGGGTGCCGCTGATTTCATCGGCGTAGGAAGAGCCATGCTGCAGAATCCGGCATGGGGATTACATAAATAAAGTATATATAAGGAGATAGTATTATGCATTTTCATGGACCGATTATCAGACCGCAGACCGATGCGGACAGCCTTTTCATTGAAGTCACCGCCGGATGCTCCCATAATTCCTGCACCTTCTGCAATTTCTACAAGGACACCCCTTTCCGCATCGCGCCGCTGGAACAGATCGAGCAGGACCTTCGGGAAGCGAAGAGAAAATGGCCGAATGCGAAGAAAATCTGGGCTGCCGGGGGCAATCCTTTCTACCTTCGCACGGAACAGCAGATCAAGGTGTGGGACCTGATGAAGAAGTATTTCCCGGACTCCCGGATTTCCACCTACGCCATCATTTCTGATTTCAAGAGAAAATCGGTGGACGACATCCGCCGCATCAGGGAACATGGCCTGGATGAAATCATGATCGGCATTGAAACCGGGGACGACGATGTGCTTTCCTTTGTCCACAAGGGATACACCGCCCAGGACATCCTGGACGCCGGGAAGAAGATGGATGAAGCGGGCATTACGTACCGCATGATTTACCTAGGCGGCCTCGCCGGCCGGGGGCGCCTCGTGGAAAGCGCGAAGAAATCGGCGAAGATTTTCAACCGGATCCATCCTTACTACATGATGCTCACCAACGTGGCAGTGCTGCTGGGGACGAAGCTCTATGACCAGATGAAGAAGGGCGAATGGACGGAGGCCACGGAAAAGGAACGGATCCAGGAAATCCGCACCCTTATTTCCGAACTGAATATCCCCATCACCATCAATTCCGGTACCTCCACCAGCACCGTGCGGTTCGAAGTGAAGCTTCCGGAGGAAAAGGAGAAAATCCTGAAGGAACTGGATGATGTGCTCGATAAGTTTGATGTGAATACGGAAATTGCCCTGGAACGCTGGAGACACAGCATGCTTTCCGTCTGATTGAAAGGAGATCTTTTCTATGCATTTCGCAAGTAACGTCGTTCGTCCGCCCTATGAGGCAAACAGTGTGTACCTCCAGGTCACCAGCGGCTGCAGCCATAACGCCTGCCGTTTCTGCACCTATTACAAGGATGCCCCCTTCGCGGTATCCCCGGAACGGGAAATCGTGGAGGACCTGGAAGAACTGGCCAGCTACGGCATGGCGTTCCCCCGGATCTGGCTCCAGGGAGCGGACTCCTTCCTCCTGTCCTTCTCCCGGCTCAAGAGAATCGCCAACCTCATCCACAAGTACCTGCCCTTCGTAAAATCCATCGGCGGCTACGGCCGTATCGACAGCCTGAAGAACAAGACCGTGGAACAGCTGAAGGAACTGAAGGAACTGGGATATTCGGGCATCGTCTTCGGCGTGGAATCCGGGGACGACAGGATCCTGAAATTCATGAATAAGGGATACAAGGCCGATGAAATCGTGCCGCAGCTCTCCAAGATGGATGCAGCAGGCCTGAACTACGAAGTCATCTTCCTCTCCGGCCTCGGCGGCAAGGGCTACGGCCTTGACCACGCCAGGAAAACGGCGGCGGTCTTCAACCAGCTCCACCCGGATAGAGTCCTCATCGCAGGACTCACCATTTTCCCGGACACCCCTCTCATGCAGGACGTACGGAAAGGAACATTCGTGGAAGCCACTGAAGGAGAACGGGTACTGGAACTCACGGCATTCCTGAAGGACCTCAACATCGACACCCTGGTGGACGCCACCAACGCCTCCATCATCACCACCATCTACGGCCGGGTACCGGAACGGAAGGCAAACATGATCAGCCGCCTCCAGTACATCTACGACACCTATGGCGAACAGGGCCTCCGGAACCGGAGAGACTCTTTGGGGGCGATTTAGTCGAGACCGAGGCCGAGGTCGAGATCGAAGGGGATCAGTAGCTAGTGGCTGGATCTGGTAGCCAGGCGAGTAGGCCCTTCGGGCCGGGTGACGGATGGGTAAGTGTGCGGCCATACCGGCGGGGGCTTCTAGCTGCCAGGAAAGCTGGTCAGCCTGCGGCGCTTCCATCCGTTTCTATCGGCTAACCCCAGCCCCGTGGGCAGCCCCTTCCCAAGGAGAGGCCTCGAATAGAGTCAATTGTGTGTTTTGGGGATGGAGTCGTCAGGAATCCATCGGCGGCGGAGCCGCTGTAGACCTCAATCTCGGTCTCGATCTCGATCTCACTTGACGGAGGTTAGCTGACGGGTTTGCCACGGGCGAAATTTATGCGGCGCCAGCCGCTATTGGGTAGTCTCCCTTTTTCAAAGGGAGATGTCACGAAGTGACAGAGGGATTCTGATGGGTCTGCGGCGAAGCCGCGGGACCTCAATTCTCTTCACTCAAATCTCAATTCTTCTTGAACCCCCGTCATAGTCACTTAACAGAGAGATCTCTCGACTCATCGCAGCTGTAGCGATTTTTACTGTTGGCATTATTTGGCATACTTCCTCCGCTCGAGATGACGGGGTGTGGGTAGTGTCAGATAATGCGGCGAAGCCGCTGTAGACCTCGATCTCGGTCTCGGTCTCGATCTCACTTGACGGAGGTTAGCGGATGGGTGAGCTGCGGGCGGATTCTGTGCGGCGCCAGCCGCGAATGGGTAGTCCCCCTTTTTCAAAGGGGGATGTCACGAAGTGACAGAGGGATTCTGGTGGGGTTGCGGCGAAGCCGCGGAGCCTCAACTCTCAACTCTCTTTCCTCAACTCTATCTTTGAAAACCCCGTCACAGTCACTCACCAGGGAGATCTCTCGACTCCTCGAAGCTGTAGCGATTTTTACCTGTAGGGTCATTTGGCATGCTACCACCGCTCGAGATGACGGGGTGTGGGTAGTGTCAGATAATGCGGCGCCAGCCGCGAATGGGTAGTCCCCCTTTCTCAAAGGGGGATGTCACGAAGTGACAGAGGGATTCTGGTGGATTTGCGGCGAAGCCGCGGAGCCTCAACTCTCAACTCTCTTTCCTCAACTCTATCTTTGAAAACCCCGTCACAGTCACTTAACAGAGAGATCTCTCGACTCATCGCAGCTGTAGCGATTTTTACTGTTGGCATTATTTGGCATACTTCCTCCGCTCGAGATGACGGGGTGTGGGTAGTGTCAGATAATGCGGCGAAGCCGCTGTAGACCTCGATCTCGGTCTCGGTCTCGATCTCACTTGACGGAGGTTAGCGGATGGGTGAGCTGCGGGCGGATTCTGTGCGGCGCCAGCCGCTATCAGGCAGTCCCCCTTTCTCAAAGGGGGATGTCACGGAGTGACAGAGGGATTCTGATGGGTTTGCGGCGAAGCCGCGGAGCCTCAATTCTCAGATCTCTTTCCTCAACTCTATCTTTGAAACCCCCGTCATAGTCAATTACCAGGGAGATCTCTCGACTCATCGTAGCTGTAGCGATTCTTACTGTTGGCATTATTTAGCATTCTGTCACCGCTCGAGATGACGGGGCAGAGAAAGAGTCAAATGGTGCAGTGAAACTGCTGATGAGTAGCCTCCTTCCTTGGGAAGGAGGTGGCGCCGAAGGCGACGGAGGTTAGCTGACGGGTTTGCCGCAGGCTGAGTTCACGGCGCCAGCCGCGGATGGGTAGTCCCCCTTTCTCAAAGGGAGATGTCACGAAGTGACAGAGGGATTATGATGGGTTTTGGCGATAAAGCTGGCTATTACAGGTGACTGGCGATTCGGCTGTCAGACGATAGAAGATAGATGGGAGAAGATAGATGCGACCAGGCCCTTTGGGCCGAACCCATCACCATCTCTCACCCCGGTGGGGTGGCAAGCGAACTGGGTTCGCAGGGAGCCGCAGGCGACTGAGAACCCAGTGAGACGCTTCCCACCGGGCGCTCTCTTCTGGGAAGAGAGCCTGCTGCTGAGTCAATTGTCTGTTTGGGGGATAGAGTCGTTAGGGACCTATCTGCGGCGAAGCCGCGGGAGCTCAACTCTCTTCACTCAAATCTCAATTCTTCTTGAACCCCCGTCATAGTCACTCACCAGGGAGATCTCTCGACTCCTCGCAGCTGTAGCGATTCTTACAGGTAGAGTCACTTAGCATGCTCACACCGCTCGAGATGACGGGGTGTAGGTAGTGCCAGAAAATGCGGCGAAGCCGCTGTAGACCTCGGTCTCGGTCTCGGTCTCGATCTCAATCTCAATCTCAATCTCAATCTCAATCTCGATCTCAATCTCAATCTATCCTTCCAATTTGAATTTCATTGCCCGTTATGGGATAATAGAAAGGAACATTTGTATTTGAGTGAGGCGGCTATGGATTCTTTATTTGACTTTGACAACGGAGAGAAGCCTTCCTATGCGCCCCTGGCGGATCGGATGCGGCCGGAGCGGCTGGATGAGATCCTGGGGCAGGAGGCGGCGGTGGGGAGGAATTCCTTTCTTTACCGCATGATCGAGAGGGACACGGTCCCTTCCATCCTGCTCTTCGGGCCTCCGGGCTGCGGGAAGACTACCATTGCTTCGGTGATCGCGAAGATGACGAAGAGTCATTTCGTGAAGCTCAATGCCACTGCCAGCGGGACGAAGGAGATCCGGGATGTGGTGGCGAAGGCGAAGGATGAGCTCCGGTACTACCAGCGCCGGACCATTATCTTCATCGACGAAATCCACCGTTTCAACAAAGGCCAGCAGGACCTGCTGCTTCCTTATGTGGAGGATGGCACTATTATTCTCATCGGTGCTACCACGGAAAATCCCTATTTTGAAATCAACAGGCCTCTTCTTTCCCGGGTGCGGCTCATCCGTCTCCGGGCGCTGCCGCAGGAGGCGGAAATAGCCATTCTCCGCCGGGCTCTCACGGACCCGGTGAAGGGGCTCGGGAGCTACGGCTACCGGGCATCGGACGATGTGCTTTCCCTGATCGCATCCTACGCTTCCGGCGATATCCGGATGGCCTTGAATCTTCTGGAGCAGGCGTCTTCCATGGTGCCCATGAATGGGACTCTCACGGAAAAAGAAGTGAAGGAAGTGGCGGGGGACCACGTGTCGGCCTACGACAAGAACAGTGATTACCATTACGATATAGTTTCCGCTTTCATCAAGAGTATGCGGGGCAGCGACCCCGACGCGGCGCTCCACTACATGGCCCGCATGATTGCAGGGGGCGAGAAGCCTTCCTTTATTTCCCGGCGCATCATGATCTGCGCGGCGGAGGATGTGGGTCTCGCGGATCCCCGTGCCCTTACCGTGGCTGTATCGGCGGCCCAGGCGGCGGAGATGGTGGGGTTCCCGGAAGGACGGATTCCCCTGGCGGAGGCGGTGCTTTATATCTGCCTCGCGCCGAAGAGCAACAGCTCTGTGGTGGGAATTGATGAAGCCATGAATGAAGTGAAGACCCGGGGGGACTGGTCCATCCCGGATTATCTGAAAGATGCCCATTACGACGGGGCCCATGACCTGGGCCATGGAAACGGCTATCGGTATCCCCACGATTTCGGGGGCTGGGTGGACCAGCAGTATATTCCCGATGAACTGAAGGGGCACCACTATTACAAGCCCATCCGGAATGGGGAAGAAAAGTCCATTTCCGGGGATTGGGAAATACGGACAAAGAGAAAACAGGAGTGATCGGATTTCGGTATGAAGAAGAAAACAGCAGCCCCGAGGCGGCGTAAGGCGAAGACCGCCAGCAGGACATCGAGCAGCAGTTATGAAATATCAGGGATCATCATCTTCCTCTTCGGCGTGTTTGCGCTGATTTCCCTGTTCAGCGATGGCACGGGAACGGTGGGGAAAATGGTGAGTGACGGGATTCACTTCCTCTTCGGAGTGGGTTCTCTTTTCTGCGCCCTTTTTCTCATTGTCTTCGGCGGCCGCTATGCCCTCCTGTCCCGGGGAATCGCCATTTCCCGGAGGAACGTGCTCCTTGGGGGGCTCTTTGTGATTTTCCTCACCTTCGTGCACCATTACTATGTGCCCATGGGACGGGAAATGGATATTTCCGAGATTCTTCATTACGGCGGCATCGTAGGGGGCGGTCTCACGGCCCTCTTCCACGGGGCCCTGGGAGAGATCGGGACCACCATCCTCCTTCTGGGACTGCTGGTGATCGATATCCTCCTTCTTACTCACTGGTCCCTGTCAGCAGGGGCGGAAAAGGTGGGCAGCCGGGCCCAGACCATCAGCAAAAAGACGGGGGAACGGCTGGGCGATGTGGCCCAGAAAATCCGGGACAAGAAGGCCGCCATGGATGCGGCCCGTTCCGCTGCCCGGCTGGAAGTGCTGGACGATAAGCCTACGGAATTTATTTTCAAGAAAAAAGAAGAGGAACCGGCGGAAGAACCGGTAGAAGAATCGGAAGAAGTGCCAGAGAAACCGGAAGAGCCGGAACAGCCGGTGGAAGAACCGACGGTGGATGGCCTCGTGGCAGAACCGGAAGAAACGCCTGCCGAGGAGTCGGCACCGGAAGAAATGGAAGAGGTACCGCCTATGCCGCCGCTGCCGGAGGAAGAAGAACCGGCAGGGGAGGGGACTCCCGCAAGCAAGCCGGAGGAGGAAGAACCGGCGATGCCGGAAGCAACGGAAGAAGAACCGACTCCTGCACCCACGCCGGAACCTGTCCCTGCCCCGGAGCCGGCAGCAGAGGCAACTTCTACAGCAGCGCCTGCTCCCCGTGCGCCTATTACGGCCATCGTGAAACCGGAATACAAATTTCCGCCTCTTTCCCTCCTCCATACGGATGGGGGAGCCGGGGCGAGCCATAACGACGTGGCGAAGAACGCTGCCCTCATCGAGTCTACCCTCCGGAGTTTCGGCGTCATGGCCAAGGTCATCCATGCCAGCGTAGGGCCTACGGTGACCCGGTTTGAGCTGCGTCCGGAAGTAGGGGTGCGGGTGAGCAAGATCGAAGGCCTCTCCAACGAGCTGGCCATGGCCCTTGCCGCTACCCATATCCGCATCGAAGCGCCGATTCCCGGCAAGTCGGCGGTGGGCATCGAAATCCCGAACGCCAAGTCCGTGGCCGTGCCCCTCCGGGACGTGCTGGACAGCGACGAATTCAAGCACGGGAAGGGCCATATCCTCGTGGCCCTGGGGAAGGACATCACCGGGAAGCCGGTGGTGACGGATCTCGCCAAGATGCCTCATCTTTTGATTGCGGGCTCCACGGGGTCCGGCAAGTCTGTGTGCATCAACTGCATCATTACATCCATCATTTACCACAGCAGGCCGGAGGACGTGAAGCTCATGCTCATCGACCCGAAGGTGGTGGAACTGTCGGTGTACAACGGTATTCCCCACCTCCGGACCGAAGTCATTACGAATATGAAGAAAGCCGAAGGGGCATTGAACTGGGCAGTCCGGGAAATGGAAGCCCGGTACCAGCTCTTCGCCGGCGCCAAAGTGCGTAACATCGACGGCTACAATAAGATGAATCCCGATAAGAAGATGCCCTACATCCTCATTATTGTGGATGAATTTGCGGATCTCATGAACGTGGCGGCTAAGGACGTGGAAGTCCTCATCCAGCGGCTCACCCAGAAAGCCCGGGCCGCCGGCATCCACCTCATCCTCGCTACCCAGCGTCCTTCGGCGGATGTCATTACGGGGGTCATCAAATCCAATATTCCCAGCCGCATCGCCTTCATGGTGGAATCTGCCCTGAACTCCCGGATTATCCTGGACGAAGGGGGCGCAGAGACCCTGCTCGGCAAGGGGGATATGCTCTTCAAACAGGCAGGAGCCCTCACCACCGTCCGCATCCAGGGCGCCTTCATTTCTGATGAAGAAGTGGAGGCGGTGGTGGACTACGTACGGAACGAGTGCCTCCAGCAGGAAAAGGAACCGGTGAAGTATGAACCTATCGACCTGTCGGTGCCGGATAAAGAACAGCCCTCCCAGGAAGAGGAAGAAGAACAGGACGACCTCCTCCAGGAAGCGGCGGAATGGGTGCTGGACACAAAGAGGGCGTCGGTGTCCGCCCTCCAGCGCAGGTTCCGCATCGGCTACACCCGGGCAGGGAGGCTCATGGACTCCATGGAGCGCATGGGCATCGTAGGCCCCGCGGAGGGAGCGAAACCCAGGGAAATCAAAATGACCAAGGACCAGGCGAGGGAACTCTTTGAAGGGAAGGATGAGGCTCCGGCTGAAGAGGAAAAAGGGCCGGGTGACGTGTGACTGAGTACAATGCGAACGTGTGGGGGCTTCTAGCTGCTAGCTGTTAGCTCCTAGGAAAGCTGAACAGCCTGCGGCGCTTTTGTGGGTTAGCGGCGTGCGAACGGATGGGGCCTTGAGCCTTCAGCCTTGAGCTGGTTGGGCCCTGCGGGCCAGGTGACGGATGGGTAAGTGTGCGGCCATACCGGCGGGGGCTTCTAGCTGCTAGCTGTTAGCTTCCAGGAAAGCTGGTCAGCCTGCGGCGCTTTTGTGGGTTAGCGGCGTGCGAACAGATGGGGCCTTGAGCCTTTAGCCTTGAGCCTTGAGCTGGTTGGGCCCTTTGGGCCAGGTGACCGGATGGGTAAGTGTGCGGCCACACCGGCGGGGGCTTCTAGCTGCTAGCTGTTAGCTTCCAGGAAAGCTGGTCAGCCTGCGGCGCTTCCATCCGTTTCCATCAGCTAACCCCAGCTCGTTGGGCAGCCCCTTCCCAAGGAAGGGGCCTCGTGCAGAGACATTTGCACGTTTTATATGCAGAGTCGTTAGGGGTTCATCTGCGGCTGCGCCGCGAAAGCACCCCAACCTCCCCTCTTTAGAGGGGAGGGGGACCGCTTTAGCGGTGGAGGGGTGCCTATGGAAGCGCCGCAGGCGGATTATCTCGATCTCGATCTCGGCCTCGATCTCACTTGACGGAGGTTAGCGGATAGGTGTGCCGCAGGGAATTTCTGAGGCGCCAGCCGCCTATGGGCAGTCCCCCTTTTTCAAAGGGGGATGTCTGCGAAGCAGACAGAGGGATTCTGATGGGGCTGCGGCGAAGCCGCGGGACCTCAATTCTCTTCACTCAAATCTCAATTCTTCTTGAACCCCCGTCACAGTCACTTACCAGAGAGATCTCTCGACTCCTCGAAGCTGTAGCGATTTTTACTTGTAGGGTCATTTGGCATTCTACCACCGCTCGAGATGACGAGTTAGGGGAAGTGTGAGATAGTGCGGTGAAACTGCTGATGGAAGCGCCGCAGGCTGATTTTATGCGGCGTCAGCCGCCTATGGGCAGTCCCCCTTTTTCAAAGGGGGATGTCTGCGAAGCAGACAGAGGGATTCTGATGGGTTTGCGGCGAAGCCGCGGGACCTCAATTCTCTTCACTCAAATCTCAATTCTTCTTGAACCCCCGTCATAGTCACTTACCAGAGAGATCTCTCGACTCCTCGAAGCTGTAGCGATTTTTACTTGTAGGGTCATTTGGCATTCTACCACCGCTCGAGATGACGAGTTAGGGGAAGTGTGAGATAGTGCGGTGAAACTGCTGATGGAAGCGCCGCAGGCTGATTTTATGCGGCGTCAGCCGCCTATGGGCAGTCCCCCTTTTTCAAAGGGGGATGTCTGCGAAGCAGACAGAGGGATTCTGATGGGTTTGCGGCGAAGCCGCGGGACCTCAACTCGCAAATCTCAACTCTCAACTCTTTCTATATCCGCCGCAGGCGGATTCCCTCGATCTCGGCCTCGGTCTCAATCGTATCCCACCGTGCATCTTTTCATTTCTTCTGTATGATTGTATATGACCGTATGATATAATTTTTCAAGAGGTGATTCCATGAAACGGCTGGCTTCGGTTTTTTTATTCCTGATCATGGCGGCTCTTGCTTTCTGGGGGATTCTTCACTATGCCCGGCATCTGGAGGCGGTGAAGGCGGAGAAGAAAAATCCTTCTGAATATGTAACAGTATATACGGACATGCCCAACGGCATGTTGGAAGCGCTTTCCGCTTCTTTTTTTAAGGACACCGGCCTGAAAATCAATTTGGTCTATCTCTCTTCGTCCCAGCTTCTTCGCGCTGACGGCGGGGGAGAGGATAATCCGCCGGCGGATCTCTATATTACGTCCCAGGATGGGCTCATGAAGCTGAAGAAGGGGGAGCTCCTCACGCCCTATTCTTCGGCCCAGACCGATACGGCCCTGAATCTTTTCAAGGATGAGGAGTGCTACTGGACGGGGCTCTGGGTGGATCCGGTGGTGTTTGCGGTGAACCGGGACTATGCGGACCGGCATCCCGCTTTTTCCTATACCTGGAATGAGGTGCTCACGAGGAATTCCGTGCGCCTTTCCATGACGGACTTCATGGCCGCCGATATGGCAGGGGACCTGCTCATGTGCCTCGTGGAGCATTTCGGCCTGGAGGATACGTTCCGGTACCTGGGAATCGCCCAGAACCATATGGTGCAGTACGGAAAATTCCTGTCCACCCCTTCCCGGATGGCGGGCATGGGGAAGTGCGATATCGGGATTTCCGGCCTCAATGAAGCGGTAAGAAGCCTGAAAGATAAGATGCCTATCCGCATCATGTATCCCGCCGACGGTTCTCCCTGGTACCTGTTCGGCGCCGGCATTTCTTCCCGCAGCCAGTATCCGGACAGGGCGAAGGTCCTTATGGACTGGCTCCTCACGTCTTCTGCCTATAAGAAGGATATGGAGGAGAACCAGTATTATTATATTTATGTGAACGATTACACCCTGGATCCGGACTCCGCCGGGAATTCCCTGGATTTCTGGAACCTGGAAAAAGAGTATTTTGATGAAGGGAAGAAAGACCTGCTCACCCGGTGGGGCGAGAAGATTCGTTTTGGAGGTACAAATAATTGACTAAAAGAAAACTTGGCTTCATAAGCCTGGGATGTTCGAAGAACCTGGTAGATACGGAAATGATGGTGGGCATCATGGAGAAGGCGGGCTATGAGCTGACGGAGGACCTGTCGGAGGCCCAGGTCATCATCATCAATACCTGTACCTTCATCGACCCGGCGAAGGAGGAGTCTGTCCAGACCATCCTGGAGGCGGCGGAGTACAAGAAGACCGGGAAATGTGAAAAACTGGTGGCCGCCGGCTGCCTGACCCAGCAGTACAAGCAGGCCCTGGGTAAGGAAATCCCGGAAATCGATGTATTTATCGGCACCGACTCCTGGCAGCACATCCTGGAAGCGGTGAATGAGTCCTACGAAAAGGACGAGAAGGTGTACAGCTTCGACACCACTCCCTGTGCCAATGAGGAACTGATTCCCCGGCAGACCCTGACGCCGAAGTATTCGGCCTACGTGAAAATCGCCGAGGGCTGCAGCAATGGCTGCACTTTCTGCTATATCCCCTATGTCCGGGGACCCATGCACAGCCGCACTATCCCGTCCATTGTCCATGAAGTACGGCGGCTGGCGGCGTCGGGGGTCCGGGAATTCAACCTCATCGCCCAGGACCTGTCCTGCTACGGCAGGGACCTGAAAGATGGCACCCGGCTGGCATCGCTCCTGAAGGAACTGGTAAAGATCGACGGGGTGAAATGGATCCGCCTCTTCTACCTCTATCCGACCTATTTCGACGATGAACTGCTGGACGTGATCCTGAAGGAACCGAAGATCTGCAAGTACGTGGATATTCCGCTCCAGCATATCAGCGACCCTGTGCTGCAGCGCATGCACCGGAGGGATTCGTCCGAAAGCATCCGGACACTCCTTCGTAAACTCCGGGCCGCTACACCCCGGATGACTATCCGCACCACCCTCATGGTGGGATTCCCGGGAGAAACGGACGAAGATTTCGCAAAGCTCTGCGACTTCATCAGGGAAGTGCGGTTTGACGATATGGGCGCCTTCAAGTTCTCCCCCCAGGACGGCACCCCTGCTGCCCGGATGACGGACCAGGTGCCGGAAGAGGTCAAAGAAAACCGGTACCATGAACTCATGGCCATCCAGGCTGCTATTTCTGAAGAAAATAACGAAGATCTCATCGGCCGGGAAACGGAGGCCCTCGTGGAGGAGCTGGTGGACGACGGCGAAGGCCACATGCAGGCCAAGGGCCGCACCGCCTTCCAGGCCCCCGAGGTGGATGGCAATGTGTACATCGACAATCCCGGAGACCTGAAGCCCGGTGATTTCGTGAAAGTAAAGATCACCGACGGCTATGCCTATGATCTGATCGCGGAACGAATTGACTGAGCGGTAAGACGTTCGGCGTCACTTGCACGGGGCCTTGAGCTTTGAGCCTTGTGCCTTGAGAGGACCAGCCACTTCGTGGCGGGAGTCCGGTGGCTGGGTGCAGGTGTGAACGGGTGGGGGTTATGTGGCTATCTGTGCGTGTGACCTCATGGAGGCTTCTAGCTTCTAGCTTCTAGCTGTTAGGAAAGCTGGACAGGCCCCTTGGGCCATTCTTATCAGAATTCTTCACACCGTTCGGTGTATGTAAAGCAAGCGGTAGACAGATTCTTCTAAACGCCGCAGGCGAACCAGCTTTCTAGATGCTAACAGCTAGCAGCTAGCAGCCTTCGCCCGTATGGCTGTGCGCTTAAATACATATAAGGAAGCATACATATGATTACCGAAATTATCACTACAGGAACGGAACTGCTCCTGGGGGAGATTGCCAATGAGAATGCCCAGTGGCTTGCTTCCTTCCTGAATGAACACGGCTACACCGTGGCCTACATGACGGTGGTGGGGGACAACCCGGCCCGCATGGAAGAGGCCTTCCGGATCGCCCTTTCCCGGGCGGATCTCGTCATTACCTCCGGGGGTCTGGGCTCCACGCTGGGAGATATTACGAAAAAAGCGGGGGCAGAGGTTATGGGACTTCCTTTCGTCCATGTACCGGAGGAATCGAAGCGCCTTGCCGCCTATTATAAAGATAAACATAAAAAGTTCCTCCCGTCCCTGGACCGGCAGGCCTGGTTTGCAGAGGGGGCCCACATATTCCCGAATGATGAAGGCTCTGCCAGCGGCTCAGCTTCCGTGAAGGGTGGGAAGGTGCTTATCCACCTGCCGGGACCGCCCTTTGAAATGAAGACCATGATGAGGAACCATGTCCTGCCCTGGCTCACGGAGCACTATGGAAACCAGGGTATCATCCGGTCCCTGGTCCTTTCTTCCGTGCACCGGACGGAAGCGGAAATCGAGGAAATCATCGGCGACCTTTTACGAGCCCAGACGAATCCCACCATCGCCCTCTACGCCCGGCCGGGATACGTGGCCATCCGGGTGACGGCAAAGGGGACAGACGAAAAGGATGCGGACCGGCTCATCGAGTCCGTGGCTTCGGAAATCGAGAAACGGATGACCGTTTCCCGGTATAACATAGAGGCGGACGTGGTGAAGGACCTCCATGAAATGCTCCTTGCCAAAGGGCTCACCGTGAGCGCCGCCGAATCCTGTACGGGCGGTCTCATCGGAAAACTCCTCACCGACACCCCCGGCAGTTCAGAATATTTCAAGGGGAGCGCCGTGACCTACTGGAATGAAGCCAAGGAAAAGGTGCTCTCCGTCCATAAAGATACCCTTGACGAATACACCGCCGTCAGCGAGCCCGTGGCCCGGCAGATGGCGGAGGGGTCAAGGGCCCTCTACAGCAGCAATATCGCCGTCTCCACCACCGGCTACGCCGGCCCGGGCAAAGGGGAACGGGGCGAAGATGCAGGCCTCGTCTACATCGGCGTCTCCGGCCCCCTGGGCAGCGAAGTCCACGAGGAGCATTTCTACGGCTCCCGCCGCAGCGTCCGCTACGGCGCCGCAGAAAAGGCACTGTACTACGTGCTGAAATACGCGGAGAAGTTACACCCGAACAAGTGAGCGTGTGACCGTACAGGGGATATGTGGTTGGGCAGCGTGTGTCCATGTGGGGGCTTCTAGCTGCTAGCGACTAGCTTTTAGGAAAGCTGGTCAGGCCCTACGGGCCCATTACCATCAGTTCCCATCACTTAACCCCAGTCCCGTGGGCAGCGCTGAAATTCCGATGGAAGCGCCGCAGGCGAATCAGCTTTCCTAGAAGCTAGCAGCCAGAAGCTAGAAGCCCCCGCAGGATTGCACGCTGCCCAGCCACAGGACACCGCCGCGAAGCGGCCGATGGCCTCGATCTCGACCTCGATCTTACATATATTTGGTATTACTTATATTTCACATATACACACATTCAAACAAGGAGGATTCAGATGGCTAACCAAAAAGATTTAAGCCCGGAAAAGAAGAAGGCCCTGGAAAGTGCCATGCACCAGATCACCAGGGAATTTGGGGCCGGTTCCATTATGCGGCTCGGAGACATGGGAGATAAACTGGATATTGACGTCATCCCCACGGGGTCCCTGGCATTGGATATTGCAGTGGGCGTAGGGGGCTATCCCCGGGGCCGGGTCATTGAAATTTACGGACCTGAATCTTCCGGTAAGACCACCCTGGCTCTCCATGCCATCGCGGAAGCCCAGAAACTGGGCGGCGTGGCGGCCTTCATCGATGCAGAACATGCCCTGGATCCCATGTATGCCCACAACCTGGGCGTAGATACGAAGGACCTCCTCATTTCCCAGCCGGACAGCGGCGAACAGGCCCTGTCCATCTGTGAATCCCTCGTCCGCAGCGGCGCCGTGGATATCGTGGTCATCGACTCCGTGGCTGCCCTCGTTCCGAAGCAGGAAATCGAAGGGGACATCAGCGACCAGTCCGTAGGCCTCCAGGCACGGCTCATGAGTAAGGCCCTCCGGAAACTGACGGGGATTATCAGCAAATCCAGGACCATCGTCATTTTCATCAACCAGATCCGTGAAAAAGTGGGCGTCATGTTCGGCAACCCCGAAACCACCACCGGCGGCCGGGCATTGAAATTCTACGCTTCCATGCGTATCGAAATCCGCCGGGCCGAGGCCATCAAGAACGGCACAGAGGTCATCGGCAACCGCACCCGGGCGAAGGTGGTCAAGAACAAGGTGGCACCGCCTTTCAAAGTCGCAGAATTTGATATCATGTACGGCGAAGGGATTTCCAAGGAAGGCACCCTCCTGGACATCGCCGTGAACATGGACATCATCCAGAAGAGCGGCGCCTGGTACTCCTACAAGGGCAACCGCATCAGCCAGGGCAGGGAAGCGGCTAAGAAATACCTGAAGGAACATCCCGATGTGGCAGCGGAAATTGACAAGATCATCAGGGATACCCTCGTTGTAGAACCGGATCATTTCGAAGATGGCGTCTTATCCGAACAGGACGAAAAAGAAAAGTAACCGCACCTGCTACGAGGCGGCTCTCCATCTCCTCCAGTACCGGGGCCAGAGCGAAGCGGAGCTCCGGAAGAAACTGAAGGACCGGGAATACGGGGCAGAGGACATCGAAAAGACCGTGGAAAAACTGAAGTACTACGGCTACGTGAACGACGAAAGCCTGGCGGAAGACGTATTCCGCGCCTTCCGGGTCCGCCGCTGCTACGGGGATACCTATATCCACCTGAAAATGAAGGACCGGGGCCTGCCCTGCCCCTGGCATATCCCGGAAGAAGAGGAAAGGGACAACGCCCTTTCCCTCCTCACCATGAAATCAAAAATCGTTCCTTCCATCCTCACAAACTACCGAAAGGCGGCGTCCTTCCTCCTTCGAAGGGGCTTCTCCTCCGCCGCTGTACGACATGCCCTTTCAGAACTGGATGTGAGGGATCGGGATTTTGAGGATGAAATGTAATGTACTGTAAAGGCTGCGGCCTGGGTACGATTGGCGGCGCACAAGTTGGTGGCGCCGCCTTTTCTATTGCCCCAGCCGCTTTGCGGTGGGTACCTGGATACATTGGATGGGCTGCGGTCCGGCTGTTAGACGATAGATGAGAGAAGATAGACGATAGAGGGTCCGCCTGCGGCAAATCAGTGTCCATCAGCTAACCCCAGCCCCGTGGGCAGCAGAGTCAATTGTCCGTTTTGAGGGTAGAGTCGTCAGGGACCCATCGGCGGCTAAGCCGCTGCAGATCTCGATCTCGGTCTCGATCTCAATCTTACTTGACGGAGGTTAGCTAATGGGTGCGCCGCAGGCGGAATATTGCGGCGCCAGCCGCCTATGGGCAGTCCCCCTTTCTCAAAGGGGGATGTCACGAAGTGACAGAGGGATTCTGATGGGGTTGCGGCGAAGCCGCTGGACCTGAAGTCTCTTCACTCAAATCTCAATTAGAGATTGGGCGCGGTGCGCCACTGAATATCAAAGAAACGGGAGTTGT
>ERZ791746.1193-NODE-1193-length-18325-cov-7.582321_pt1 | contig 18325 bp, 9 predicted proteins | sample MGYA00510038_ERZ791746 | MGnify/ENA primary metagenome ERZ791746 (study PRJEB30046, sample SAMN00792018) | human gut metagenome | study: EMG produced TPA metagenomics assembly of the A metagenome-wide association study of gut microbiota in type 2...
ATTAAGGCGGATTCCCGCCGATCGGGCGAAAAAATTTCGTATGTCCCGAATTTTCCGCACCGGGCTTCCGCTCCAATAATAAAGCCATTTCCACCAGGATGCAATTCAGAACATTATTAATCCGATAACGGAACAAGCGAAAAGACAAGAAAAATCGCTCCGGATTCTTACCCCTTCCGGCAAGGGTATTATTATATTAATATAATAATAAAATCTGATGCAAGTTTTTTTTCGATTTTTTGCATCAAAAAAAACATCACAAAAAGCTTGGATTTCAACATATTGTCCCTACCTTTGCCGACACGATCGCGGCAGTGAACACCCCTGTCGGCAATACAGCCGGATTCGAAAGCAGGCTGTACCGGTTATTTTCGACGCAACATATACCGACCATTTTCCCGCCGGGTAAGCCGGCAAAATTGCAGTGCATACACACGCTGTCAGGGGGCCGATTCCGAATACTTTGGGTCGTTTAGAATTGATGAAACAAAACTTCAATTATAAAAAAGATAAAAGTTATGAAAAAGCAACATTACACAGCCGAAATCCCAGTTTCCAACCCGTACAATTTTGCCGCGTTCGAAGACCTGATCGCCAACATCCAGTCCGGCTACAACGAAGAAAAAAGGCTGAAGAACGCAGCTTTCGAATTCATGATCAATAAAGGCATATACGTCGACTTCCACGAATGGCTGCACAACCCCGCCCGGCAGCCCCAGAGCGAAAATATCCAGGGACGGTTCCGCATGGGTACTGCCGCGGCCACCCGGATCGCAAAATTTTTCGGGCGGTAAATGCCCCGCGTCCGCAATGGCGCCCGGCCTGCATTTCAGAGGGCCGTTTCCATATAGCGCATCCCCGGCTACGGATCGCGTGACTACTGAAAAGGGATAGAGAATAAGCCCGTTCCGGAAACATCCGGAGCGGGCTTATCACATATAGACTGTCTTCCCGTTATTCGATCACGGGCAGGGCACGCGGCTCGCAGGCCCACCGCGTCCCGTCGATCCGGTTCCCGGAGACCGTGATGGCGAAAATATTGATGTCGGCATCCTCGGGCAATGTCAGTTTTCCGGCTCCGGGGGCGATATCGAACCCGAGCCTGTAAAGGTACGTGAAGGTATAGGCATCGTTCCGGCCGTTCATCTTGTGCCGGTGGTTCCCGATATGGGCGATCGTTCCGTCCTTGACGAACGACTTGGTCTTGTCGGCCCAGGCCCACTGGGCGCGGAAGCCCGAGTAATAGGGCACGACAGCCTCGTACTTGCGGCCGCCGACGTCAAAGACGGCTTTGCGGTCGCCCCTGGACGACGATGCGAGGATGTAGACCTTGTTATAACCGCCCTGCGGCAAATCGACCGTGACGGACTCCCTGCAGTTCAGCACGTTTTTCACGTCGGGTTCGCCGCGGCGGTATTCGATGCCGCCATGGACGATCACTTCGGGCATGAGCTCGGCCGCATAGGAGTTGCACTCCTTATCCACCTTGGCGACGGACTTGAACGCGTCGCTCGAAATGGAGTTCTGGTTTACAGGGAAATCCACAAAGGCATTCTCGATCGCGGGGGCGGCCACGGGAGCCTCCGCCAGCGTAACCTTATAGGTCTTGGGAGCAAAATGCCCGGCATCGACGAGCAGCCGGTTGCCTTCGAATCGTGCTTCCCCGACCGGCTCCTCGATTCCGTTCACCTCCTCGGCCGAAACGATCCGCACGGGGAAAGCCAGCTCGGCGCCGCGCACCTCCCGGCCCGTCGTTTCGAATACGCGGACGATATAACCGCTGCCGTCCTCGGCCTTCTTAAGCGCCTTGACGGCGATCTGCGGGGTCGAAGCCGCGACAAAAGAGAACCTGCGTCCCAGCTTCCCGGGATGCTTCGGCGTCGTGAAGCTGAGGAGCGGCTGATTGAGCAGCTCGCCTTTCTCCACCACCCCGGCGCGGTTATGGTCGCCATCGTGCCCGACGAGCGAGTAAGTCATCGTATGGCGTCCGAAATCCAGATCCCGTTGGTCGGCATAGCGTTTCTCGGTCGAAGGCGTATGCAGCAGACTCAGGCGCAGGGTATTGTCGGCGGGTTTGTCCCAGCCGTATTTCGAATCGTTCAGAACGGCGATGCCATAGTCCCCGTCCGAGAGGTCTGCCCAATGATGGGCGAATGTTTCGTGCGCCCGCTGGTGGTTGGTGGGACGGCGCTGGTTGCCGATGCCGATGTCGTAGACAGCCTCCTCGGCGGAAACGGACATCGGGAATTCAGCCTTGAGCAGGGCGTCGGGCGTCTTCCAGTCAATGTCGGCCACGATATCGATACGCTCGTCGTCCCCGCCGTCGGTCAGGCGGATATACTGCACCAGCCGGGAATCGCCGTACCGCCGTTCTACTTTCAGGGAGGCCCGTGCGGCGCCGCACTCCGCCACGCTGATCCGGACATCCGTATCCACGGGTTCGGGTGTCTGGTCGAGCGTCGCCTTGTGGATCTCCCATGCCGGATAGCGGTTCGACACATTGGGGGTCAGCACCGCAAGGCGGAAGGCCCTGCCTTTTTCGACCAAATCGCGGCCGTTGCGTTTGTCGATGACCGAGGCGATGTCGCCGTTGGCATCGAGCGTCACCTTATAGACCCGGTTCTCGAGCGTATTGCCCGAAGCCCTGAGCACCTTGCCCTTGCCGGCCTTGCCGGCCCTCACGTCGTATACCGCATAGCTTACGGGTTCCATCGCGGCGGCAAACAGCACGGTCGCCCTGGCACCGTCGCGGGCAACGATCTGCGCAGGAACGGTCTTCCCGTCCGGCGCATAAACGGCCACCCCTTCGGCCTCCGCAGGCAGGTCGACCGTCGCCTCGACAAGGCTCCTGCGCGAATAAGCGGCGGGGTTATAAACCAGTACCGGACTTCCCTTCGCGCGGGTGTCCATTACGGATGCCGCAGCCCCGGCCGAGGCGAGGATCACATCGCAGAATTGCCCCTGCGCCAGGAATTCGTCGTTCCAGGAATAGGTATAAGCCTCCCAAATGCTGGTTCCCGTAAGGTCGTCGTGGAACTGGTGCCAGAGGAAACGCTTCCAGGCATCGTTAAGCGCCTCTTTCGGATAAGGTACGGCTCCCATCCAGTCGGCGATCACGGCCGAACGCTCGGCGGCATCGGCCAACTGCTCGTTACGGCGGTTGTAACGCTTCATCTCGGCCTGGGAGGTATAACAGCCCGGAGCGTGGACGTCGAGGGGCATCTCCCCGACGAACACCGGGAGTTCCGGATGGTTCCCGTAGGGCATATAATCCTCGTAGAGCTGCGAGGACGTGGCGCTGACAAGCTGCACGGGCCCCTTGCCGTTCGTAATCCCCTCCTCGAGCAGCTGGATGCTGCGGGGCAGGGCCGAGCCGCCGTGGTCTCCGGCTCCGTTCGCCAGTTTGTTGCCATAGTACCGGTAAGCGATGCCGAAAGGCGACTTCCGGGCGCTTTCTACCAATTCCTTGTTGGCGCTCAGATCCCCTTCGGGAAACTCGTTCCACGAATAGCGCCCGGGCTCGAGCGCCACCATGATGCGGGCACCGTCGACCCCTTCCCAGAGCCCGATCGGAAACGGGGTTTTGGAGTCGCCGACAAGCGGCTCGGTGCGCCACGACAATTTCTGCGTCGAAAAACCGATCAGGCCGCAGTGGTGTCCCAGCGTCGGCATGACCTGGCTGAATCCGAAGCAGTCGGGCAGGAACATATCCTTCGACTTGATGCCGAACTCCTTTTTATAAAACTCCTGGGCAAGCAGGATGTTGCGGATAAACGACTCCGACGACGGCATGTTCGGGTCGTTGGCCTCGAACGAAGCCCCCGAAATGTTCCATCGCCCGTCGGCTACGAATTTCCGGATGCGCTCGAAGAGGTGCGGATAGTACTCCTTGATCCATTCGTACTTGACGGCACCTTCGAAATTGAACACGTAATGCGGATATTTTTCGAGCAGCGCCAGATTCTGCACGGCCGTATTATATAGGTAATCGTCGATCGTGGCTTTCACGTCCCACCGCCACTGCGTGTCGAGATGGGAATTGGAGACCATATAGACCTTGTATTTTTTCCCGGAATCCTGCGCCGACGTATCCGACGGGCTTCCCGCCGAAAACAGCGCGAAGACGATTCCGATAAATCGCATGATTTTCATATTTGCTTGCTTTAATATTGAATGATGGAAAGAGGATGGAAGTTGACCGGACTTCGACTACGTTGCGGACAAAAGTAATAAAAGGCAAGATAAATAACAACATAAACACAACAAATAATCAAAAATAAATTTCCTTTTAATCTCTTTTTAACACTTGTATTAAAATTAAACTTATATATTTGTCATATCTTAAAGCCTAAAAACGATGGAAAAGAAATTCCGGACTCTTTCGGCCTACCTCCCCAGCAGGAGGGCACCCATACCGCCCGCACTGCCGTTCGCCCTGCAAAACGGGTACGGCACATCCGCGGCCACCCGGGACATCGCTGCCGGAATCTCCGGCCAAACTTGCCCCGCAACGACCTCCGGCATGGTGACCGGCGAAACCGCACACCCGTCATCCGGGGTCGTCCCAAGCGGCGGCGGCAATTGCGCCCCGATGGCCCGACCCGGCTCTACCGCGGGAACGAGGCAGCCGGCAACGCACTTTGATTACCCCCAAACCGCAGCCGCCCGGGCACAACCCGTACAGTCTCGATTTTATAATGTATATTTGTAGTACCACAACCTAACCCTCGACCAGACATGAACCGTCATTTCGCTCTGCTTACCGGCCTTCTGATCTGCTGCTGCGTCCCGAAAAACGACGTTACCGCCCGCACAATGCGTGGGGGGGGGATTTCCCTCTTTTAATTTCGGGAACCGGCAACATCCTGCCGGAGCAAACAATCCGCTACGCCCCGAACGGCGACCAAGCCGGCAAAAGCAACGCTGACCCCGAGCCGGCAACGACAGGGGACACCCACATCCGAAGCCCGCGAAAAAGCAAGGCCGCACTGCCGGCCATCGCAACGGGCGCACTTCTTCTACTGGCGGCCGTCTCGCTCGCCTTCAGGCAAAAACACCTGATCAAACAGTTGCGTACGCAACACGCGCAAACCTGCGCCCGGCTGCACGAACTCAGCGAACAACTCGCCGCCAGCAGCCTCCGCCACGAAACAGCCACCCGGGCACTCTCCCAGGCCAATACCATCAAAGACAAATACCTGCGTTACTACATGCAACGCAGCACGTTCTACATCAACAAATTAGAACGCCACCGCACACACCTCTACAAAACAGCGCTCTCGTTCGGACAGGAGCGCCTTTTGCGTGAGCTGCGCTCGCCTACGCCCATCGAGCAGGAATACAAATCGTTCTTCCACGAATTCGACCGGGTATTCCTTTCGCTTTATCCCGATTTCGTGGAAAAGGCCAATGCCCTGCTGCGGGACGGGGAGCAAATGAAAATGCCCGGCCTCAACACCGAATTCCGGCTGCTGGCCGTGATCCGGCTGGGCATCACGGGCAACAGCGAAATCGCCCAGTTCCTGCATATCTCCATAAATACGGTCTACACCTACCGCAACCGGCTGCGTAACTCCGCCAAATGCCCGCCCGCCGAATTCGAACGCCGGATCATGGAGATCGTCTGACAGCCGGAAATCGCGCATCGGCGATTCATACGGGATTCATATAATAACACCCGGGTATCGGAAATAACATGCTTTCCACCAGCCCATTGTCGGAAATACGCATTCATATTTCATTTTGATGCTGTTGATACACATTTTCCAAAAGCATACTTTTACAAACAACAAAGCGGAATTTCTTCTGAAATAAACACAAAAGAATACAATAAGAAATCCGCAATAGCTCCATTTGATTTTTATTCGTCTTTCATTTAATATCTTTTTCTCAACCTTTAAAATACAGAGATGCCTATGACAAAGTAAAGACTACGACCGGACTTACACGACTACGAACCATTCATTCATCCAAATATTCAACCCTAAAACTTTCATTTATGAGAAAATCTCTTCATTTTCTTATTTACATGCTTTTTGCCGCACCGCTATTGCTGTCCAACTCCTGCGGCATCGAGGATGTAGAGGCAGAAGACGGTGCGATCGTATTCGAACTCTATGACGCGGAGGGCAACCTGATCGAGGGCCTCCAAAGCATGCGGTTCGGCACGACGGCCACTTATACCTTAAAGAGTGCATTCGTCACTTATACAGTGGCCACCCCGCCCACGGGCTGGAAATGCACCGTGATCCCCAGCTCCCGGAGCTGTTCGGTCACCGCGCCCCCCGCTTCCGACCTGGGAGCCAAAGCCAGCGGCGACGTGGTCATCGAAATACAGTCTCAGGCCGGCCGCACGGAGACCTATACGCTCGCCGTAGCCGCCCTGGAAAACGACATCACGCTCACATTCGACGAAGAGACAACTTCGAAGACCCATGTATTCTCCTACGGGAAGAGCATGGAATTCGAATTCACCAGCGAGAACACCGCGTCGCTCGACGTAAGCGTCCCCAAGGGATGGACTTACACGGCCGATGTCGATGCGGGCCTGCTGACCGTCACCGCGCCCACGCAGGAGGAGGCCGACCCGGCCATGGAAGGCAGCGTCAAGGTTACGCCGCTGAGCGTCCGCGGGACGGCCGGCGAGGGTGCGTCGATCCCCGTCGAACTCTCAACCAAGTTGCCGATCATCTCCTTTGCCGAGGCCGATTACAAATTCGCCTTCGGCGAGCAGCGCGACATCCCCTGTACCGTCACCAACGTAGCCACGTGCGACATCACGGCGCTCAAAGGCTGGGAGATCGCACTCGACATCGAAAATTCGGTACTCAAAGTCACGGCTCCGGCCGACGGCGCGGACTGCACCGGTGCGGGCACGATAGAGTTCGCAGCCGTTTCGGCGGAAGAGCTCACGGCATCGTTCAGCGTCCGCCTGAGCTGGAAGGGCATCTCGACCCCCGAAGAGTTCGTAGCCTTCGGCAACGCGGTGACCGAAGGGGCGCCGCTCGACGCCTACACCAACGGCGGCAGGATCGTCCTTGTCAGCGACATCGACCTGAGCGCCCTTACCCAAACCAGCTTCGCAGGCTCGGCCGCCAATCCGTTCAAAGGGACTTTCGACGGCCTGAACAATACGATCACCGTCAAGCTGGCGGATCAGGACTCGAAGGAACTCGGCCTGTTCCACACGCTCGACGCAACGGCCGAAATAAAGAACCTCTCGCTGGCGGGCAGCATGTCCGTATCGCAAGCCACCCCGGTAGTAGCCGGCACGCTGGCCGTCTATAACAACGGCGCGGCACTGACGAAAGTCACCAACAAGGCCACACTGTCCTTCTCCGGGGCGAAAACCGTTGCCACGGCAGGTTATCTCGGCGGGCTGGTCGGCCTGGCCAACGTCGGTTCGGTCTACACCGATTGCCACAATACCGGCGAATTCATCGTCACGGGGACAGCCCGGACGGAGTTCATCGGCGGCATCGTCGCAGGCACCGCGGACAAAACGGAAGGATCGCTCGTGAACTGCACGAACAAAGGCAATTTCAGCTTCGACTTCCCGGGCGCCGTCGACACCGGCCAATACGGAGGATTGTTCGGCCATGCCGAGAAATCGAACTGGACGTTCAGCAACTGCACCAACGAAGGCACCTTCACCGTCACCTTCGCCGATCCCGGGCACCAGTTCCACTCGCTGGGCGGTATCCTGGCCACCGGCTACGGCGTATTCGACAATTGCGTCAACAAGGGCAAGATCATGTTCAACAACTCCAACGGCACGAAATATCGCCGCACGGGCGGTATCGTAGGCTGCGTCGGATCGGACGCAGGCCTGGGTTATACGCTCAGGATGACCAACTGCCGCAACGAGGCCGACATCGCGGCGTCGACGGCATCGGTCGGCGGTCTGATCGGCATTGCCGAAAAGGTGGCGTCGCCGGCCCTGATCGAAAACTGTGTAAACACGGGTAACATGACCAGCCCCACGATGGCCGACTACGACCTCTTCTACATGGGCGGCATCGCCGGCAAGGTCGCCGGAGCCTTCACGCTGAAGAACTGCATCAACCGCGGTAACCTCACGGCGGCCGTCGAGCGCGACATCGCGGGTATCGCCGTAGCCGGTGACAACAATGCCGTGTTCGACGGTTGCGAGAACTACGGCAACATTACGGTAGTGGCCAACCACAAAACCGACAAGTGGCGCCCGATCGTGGCAGGTATCGTCGCCATAGAAAATGACAAGGTCACCACAATCACCAACTGCACCTGCAAGTGCACCATCGATGCGACGCTCTACCAGGCGACCAGCGTCGGAGCGGTCTATGTCTTCCAGAAAACCTGGGAAAAGGGTGTCGAAGATACGAAGACCGTATGCGACGAGGCATCCAAAACCAACTCCGCGGAAACGACAATCAAAATCACGACAAGAGAGTAAAACCCAATAAGAATACAATACGGTTATGAATAAATATCATATAATAACACTGATATTGTGTCTGTTTTGTCTGGGAGGGGCCGCCACGGCCTCTCCGGACAGGACGGCAGCCGCCCCGGACACTCAGGCGCGTTCCTCGCAGCTGAAGGTCTCGGGTATCATCAAGGATGACGTGGGAAGCCCGCTGATCGGCGTGACCATCGTCGTCAAAGGCACCTCCTCGGGCAGCGTATCGAACTCCGACGGCAGCTATACAATCACGGTTCCCTACGCCGAAGCGACGCTGATGGTCTCCTACATCGGCTATGCCCCGCAGGAGATAGGCGTAAACAACCGCACGAGGATCGACATCACGATGGTCGAGGACAGCAAGGCGCTCGAAGAGGTCGTGGTGGTAGGTTACAACGTGCAGAAGAAGGAGACCATCACCGGTTCGATCTCGACGATCACCACCAAAGACCTCAAGCAGTCCCCCACGGCCAACATCAACAATGCGCTGGCCGGGCGCATGCCGGGCCTGCTGGTCAACCAGTTCAACGGCGGCGAACCGGGTAACGACGCCGCGCAGCTCAACATTCGCGGTAAATCGACCTACGGCAAGTCGGACGTCATCATGATCGTCGACGGCATCGAGCGCGACATGAGCTACCTCTCCCCGGACGAGATCGAGACCTTCACGATCCTCAAGGACGCTTCGGCAACGGCACCCTACGGTATCCGCGGCGCCAACGGCGTGATCATCGTCACGACCAAGCGTGGCCGAAAGGGCGAAAAGCCGACCGTCGATTTCAAGGCGTCGGTCGGTGTCAGCGAACCGATCCGCTACCCCGACTACCTGGGTTCGGCAGGCTATGCGACCCTCTACAACGAGGCGATGCTCAACGACAACCCCTCGCTGGATCCCGGCTCGGCATCGCTCTTCTCCCAGGAGACGATCAGCAACTTCCGCCGCGCCAAGGGCGACAACTCCGACGGCCTGGGCTACAACTGGGATTACTTCGACTACGCATTCAAACCGTCGATCCTCCAGGATTACAGCCTTTCGGTACGAGGCGGCACCGACCGCGCCCGTTATTTCATCCTCGGCAGCTACTACAACCAGGGCGGCAACTACAAGCACTCGAACTCCGACAACGTCAACAAGTTCCTGCGCTATAACTTCCGCGCCAACGTCGATGTCGACGCCACCAAGCGGCTGAAGATCTCGGTCGACCTGGGCGCCCGCGTAACGGAATACAACTATCCGGGCGCCACGGCGGCCAACATCATCTCGCTGGCCAACACGCAGCCCCCCTACCTGCCGATCATCCTGCCCAACAACCACAACGACGTCAACCAGGCCGATTTCGAGGAGAACGGCGGCTACCTGCTCTATGCCGACAACGACTACCGCTACAACATGCTCGGGCAGCTCAACCGCACCGGTTTCAGCAAACGTACGCGCCGCTACCTGCAGGGATCGTTCAAGCTGAGCCACGACCTGGACTTCATCACCAAGGGCCTGAGCGTCGCCGCGCAGTTCTCGTACGACACGTTCAACCAGCACACCATCAACAACAGCGTGCCGACCCACAGCACGGGTAACCTGACCTACCCGGGCTATTCGACCTGGATGCTCCCCACCGAATACAGCATCGACGAGTGGAAGAACAACGCCGACTACTGGATCAAGAACGGCACCTATGTAACCGCCAACCAGCGTACCACGGACGATGCGCAGAGCAACAGCATCAGCCACGGCTCGCCCGAAGGGACGTCGCGCTTCCAGGCGCGCCTGGACTACGCCCGCAAATTCGGCGACCACAACGTGTCGGGCATGCTGCTCTTCTACCTGCAGAACAAGGTCATCAGCAACCAGGTTCCCTTCCGCTACATGGGATTTTCGGGCCGCGCGACCTACGACTACCGGAACAAGTACCTCTTCGAGTTCAACATCGGCTACAACGGCTCGGAGAACTTCGCCCGCGGAAAGCGCTACGGCGTATTCCCGGCAGGTGCTGTCGGCTGGGTCATCACGCAGGAGCGATTCATGAGGGGCGTAAAGTGGCTCGACCACCTCAAGCTGCGCGCATCGTACGGTCTGGTGGGTAACGACCAGCTCTCGGGCAACCGTTTCTCCTACCTGCAGTACTACAAGTCGTCGGACGGCATGACCACCTATTTCGGCGAGACCGAGGCGGGCTATACCAGCTACCTGGTCGAGGGCGTGTTCGCCAACCCGAACCTGACGTGGGAGAAGGCCCGCAAGTTCAACTTCGGTATCGACGCCCAGTTCTTCAACCAGCGGCTGACCTTCACGCTCGATGTCTTCAAGGAGCACCGCTACGACATCCTCACCTCGCTCTCGGCAGATGACAAGGTCGGGTTCCCCTACATCGTCGGGCAGGTCGCCCCGATCGTCAACTCGGGTATCGTCGACAACCACGGTGTCGAATTCGAAATCGGCTGGAACGGTCATATCGGGCAGCATTTCCGCTACTACATCCGCCCGAACTTCACGTTCGCACGCAACAAGATAAAATACTGCAACGAAATCTCCTACATCGACAACAACGGCCGCGACTGCCCGTGGCGTTACCAGACCGGCAAACGCCTCGATGAGAATTTCTGCTACATCTTCGACCACTTCGTGGCCGACCAGGGCGAGGCCGACCGCCTGAACGCAATGAACGGCGGCAGCGGATTCGCCATCTGGGGCCCCGTACAGCCGGGCGACGTGGTCTACAAAGACCTCAACGGCGACGGTGTGGTCAACAACTACGACCGCGCAGCCATCGGCAACCCCCGTACGCCCGAGATCCAGTTCGGCATTCCGCTGGGACTCTCCTACAAGGGCTTCGACTTCAGCATGCTGTGGCAGGGCTCGGCGCTCTGCTCCGTACAGCTGAGCGGCCCGGCCGTATGGGATTTCCCGCTCTACGACCAGTCGCGTATCGGCAAGGTGCGCCGGATGCACCTCGACCGCTGGACGCCCGAAACGGCAGCTACGGCGAAATACCCCGCCCTGCACTACGGCATCCACAACAACAATAAACAGCAGTATTCGAGCCTCTTCCTCTACGACGCTTCGTACATCCGCCTGAAGAACGTCGAGATCGGTTACACGCTGCCCAAAGCCTGGACTTCGAAAGCCGGCATCCAGAACGTCCGCATCTACGTGCAGGGACAGAACCTGCTCACGTTCGACAACCTGGGCGACGTCGACATGGATCCCGAGATCAAGAACGGCGACGGCAGCCGGTTCCCCGTACAGCGTGTCATCAACATCGGCCTTAACATGACATTCTAACCCAACAAAAACCAATGACAATGAAAAAAATCTTATATCTGCTCTGTAGCTGCTTTGCAGTCACGCTGATGGCTTCCTGCGAGGATTTCCTCGACAAGACCCCGCAGGGCGACAAAACGGATCAGGACATATTCTCGCGTTTCAACGAGACTGAAAGCCTGATCAACCGGCTCTACTTCTACGCCCGCGCCGCCGACCAGCCGCTCGTACACATCCGTTTCTTCAGCGACTCGGCGCTCACGGACGAATGCGAAGGCTCTTCGGCCGAGAACGGGTGGTCCAACAAGTTCAACGACGGCGACTGGGAACCGGGTTCCCAGCTCTACACCTCGTGCAACGCCACGACCAACTCCGGCGCCTGCCACACCTTCTGGCCCAAACTCTACGAAGACATCCGCTGCGCCAACGTCATCCTCGAAGGTATCGAGAAGTACAACACCCCGGATTCCGAGGCACGCCCCGGCACGCTTTCGCAGCGTATCGGCGAGGTGCTCTTCATCCGCGCCTACCTGCACTACTGCGTGCTGAAAAGCTACGGCGAATGCCCCTACGTCGACTATACGGTGAACCCCAACGCACTGCCGCCGTTCGAACGCGAGAACATCCATACGATCGTCGAGAAGATCTGCCGCGACTGCGACGAGGCCTATGCCCGCGTCCCGGCGCAGAACCTGATGGATCAGTTCGGCCGCGTGGAGAAAGGCGCCTGCCTTGCGCTGAAGGCCATGGCGCTCTGGATCGCAGCCACGCCGCTCTACAACGGGTCGACGCTCAAAGGCGACACCCGCAACTATGCGTCGGTCTACCAGTCGTACGACCCCGCGCGTTGGGACGCCGCAGCCGCAGCCGCCAAGGCCGTGATGGATTTCGAGGCCGAGGGGCAGAAACGCTACTCGCTCTACCAGGGTTCGCCCAAAAGCCAGACGACCGACTCGGGCGGCACGGATCAGAGCAACGGCGCGGTTTACAGCCGTCTTTGGGAGCTGTTCCACCGCACGATGAACGACGCCAAGAAGGCCGAATGGATCTTCTTCCACCTCCACTGCAAGACCGTGGGTTACCACAACGACATGTACCCGCCTTCGGCGCAGGGACAGGCACGCGAGGTACCCGTACAGGATCAGGTGGACGAATACGAGGTGATCGGCCCCGACGGCTACGGCTATCCGATCTATGCGCTCAAGCAGAACCACAAGGCGCTCTACGGCAGCCTGATCTCCGAGCAGGACATGGCCAAGGCCTATGACGACGGCAACCCCTACGTCAACCGCGACCCGCGTTTCTACCGCGACATCACCTACCACGGATCCATGTTCAAGGGCAAGTGGATCAACACGGCCACCGGTGCCGACGCCATCAACGCCGCCAACTCCACGTCGACAGGCTACTTCACCCGCAAATATTTCGACGGCTATTACACCAAGGGCATGTCGGGCAACTGGAACTTCGACGCGCCGCTGATCCGCCTGGCGACGATCTACCTGGTCTATGCCGAAGCAGTCACCCGCTCGAAGGGCGCCACTCCCGAGGTCTACAACCTGATGAACGAACTGCGTGCCCGTTCGTTCATGGCCCCCATCCCGCCGGCCGCGCAGACCAACAAGGAGTTGCTGCTCGACTACATCCTGCGCGAACGCCGCGTAGAGCTCTACCACGAAAAGAGCCGCTTCTTCTCGACGCGGTTCTACCTCGAACCGACCAGCCCCGAAGAACTGGCCAAGGATGCCCAGTGGAGTTCGATCCAGGGGACGAACGACCAGAAGGCACAGTTGTATTTCGACAAATACGGCGCCTACCCCAAGACGCAGCACCGCATCTGCGGCATGCGCCCCGTGGAAGACCCCAACGGCAAGATATCGGTGGGCGGCAAAACCTACCGCATGGAGCGCTTCTGGAAGGAGGACCGCGTATTCCTCGAGAAGCACTACCTCTTCCCGATCCCGACCGAAGAGTTGCAGCGGGCCAACATTCCGCAAAACCCCAACTGGTAATTGACAATCACCGGCCCGACCGCCCGAACCGGCGGTCGGGCTGACAGTAAAACAGACTATGAAAAACGATTCAATCTTCACATGGTTCCGCAGGACGCTCAGCCTCGCGCTCACGGCCCTGATAGCCGCAACGATGATGGCGTGCGAGGGAGACGACAAAATGATCACCGAGCTCCCCAAGCCCGACGACGGCAACGGAAACGGCACGACGGAGATCACGCCCGACAAGGGCATCACCCTCTACGGACTGGTAAGCGACAAGGAGGGCAACCCCCTCGAAGGGGTCGTCGTGAGCGACGGGTACAGCGTCGTGGCGAGCGATAAGAAGGGCGTATACCAGATCGTGCGCGACCCCAGCGCCAAGCACGTATTCATTTCGGTACCTTCGGGCTACGAAATCCCGGCACAGGCGAACTTCGGCTCCTACCAGGGTGCCTACCAGGCAGCCAACTCCGTCACCGGAAGCAGTTCGAAACCCTACCGGGCGGACTTCACGCTCACCAAACTCACCCAAAGCGACAAACGGTTCCTGCTCTTCGGGCTGGGAGACCCGCAGCCCGACAACAGCGACCATATCCAGCGGTTCCGCACGGAAGCCGTACCCGATGTGAAAAAGATCAGCGCGAAATACTCGATCCCGCAGGTCGGCATCGCCCTTGGCGACATCTTGGGTAAAGGCGACGCCCAGACCTTCACCTCGATGAAACGCGCCTTCGGCGAGACGGGCGTCCCGTTCTTCACCACGATCGGCAACCACGACAAGAGTTCGGTGGACTATACGGGCGACACCTACCGCGACGTGCTCGGGCCGCGCTGGTACTCGTTCAACCGCGGCGACGTGCATTTCATAGCGATGGACAACATCATCTTCACCGGCACGGAATACACGGGCGGCTTCACCGACGAGCAGGTGGCATGGCTGGAGAAAGACCTCAGCTTCGTCCCGACGGATAAAATGATAATCCTCTACTACCACATCCCGTTGCGCGACAACACGGGCTACCTCAACCGCAAAAAGGTACTCGACATGATCTCCAGGTATAAGAACCCCACCCTGATGTGCGCCCACACGCACTATTTCCAGCCCTACCACATGCGTTCGCACAATATTTTCGAACGCATTCACGGCGGCACGTGCGGTTATTTCTGGCGTTCGACATGCGGAGGCGACGGCACGCCCAACGGCTTCATGGTCTACGAGATCGACGGCACGAAAATCATCGACACCTATTTCAAGGCCTCGCAGCGCGCCGACGACTACCAGATACGGCTCTATCGCGGCAACGCCGAGTTCGCAGGCCCCTATGCGACCTACAAATACGATGTCGGGGCGGACGTGGTCGTAGCCAACGTCTTCACTTCCGGGATGGACGGCACGACCTGGAAAGTCGAACTGTCCGAAGACGGCGGCAAGACGTGGAGCGCCATGACGGCGATGGCGCAGAACTACGGCGACCGCTGGATCCGCGGCTACCACATCGGGGTCGAGAAACATCCGGTGGAAAGCGGCACCAGCCCCTGCTACCACCAATACCAGTGCAAGCTGAAAAATCCCGAAGCGACCGGCATCGTGGTTCGTGCGACCGACAGTTTCAACCATGCCTACACGCAGACGCGCTTCAACGAGAGCAACGATTTCACCGAAGCCGAGGGTTATTGACCCTCCCGGCCGCATCTATCGAGCGGGCAGCCCTGTGGCTGCCCGCTTTTCATTTACACAGGGGGGGGGTAAGAAATGGAGGGGCCGAATCAAAAAGGAGGAAGGCGAAGCACGCAAAGAGAACAGGGAGCCGCACACATGAAGGAGGGGAAGTGGCCGAATTCCCGGGAAAAGATTGCCGGCGCAGCAACCGTTTCCAGGCTATTTTTCGTATCTTTGCCTCACGTTACAAACGGAGGGGCAAAAATGGCAGACGACTATTTAGGCAGAAAAATGGAAGAGTACATGGCCCGCAAGGCATCGGGGCAGAGCAACCGCAGGCCGCTGGCGACATTGGGACGGTTGCTGCTGAAAAACCGCAGCCACCGCGGTTACGACACCGGGTTCGTCGTACGCGAGGATCAGCTCCGGCGCATGATCGAGGTGAATACCAGAATCCCCTCGGCGCGCAACCAGCAAGTGCTCCGGTTCCGCCCCGTGCTGGCGGACGAAGCCCACAAAGTCCTGCCGCACATCCGCCTTGGCGGAGCCCTGCCCGCACTCCGCCTGCCCTTTCCGGGTACCGAGCCGAATGCCTTTATCATCATCTGCTCGACAGTCGAAGAGAACCGCTACGTCGACATGGATTTGGGCATCTCGGCCCAGAGCATGCTGCTCCAGGCAGCGGAGATCGGCCTGAACGGCATCTGCATCGGCGCATTCGACAAGGAGCGGATCAAACAGGAATTCCACCTGGCCTACGAACCGCTGCTGATCCTCGCCGTCGGCAAAGGCATCGAAAAGATCGAATTGGTGCCGATAGGCCCCGGCGACAGCCACACCTATTACCGTGAAAACGGCACGCATTACGTCCCAAAACTCCGCGCCGAAGAGTTGACAATCAAGGAATGATCCGCCCGTCGGTTCATTCGACCGCCTTCCACCATCGCCCGGGACGTCGCACCCCGGTGAGGGGATCTTCGGAATAGGTAATGCGGCAGGCCACACCGATGATGAACTCCTCGGGGACAAAGCCTAAATAGCGGCAATCCTTAGAATTGACTACATTGTCACCGCAGAAGAAATAATAGTTTTCCCGGAATTCATAGGTCGAGATCGCCTCGCCGTCGAGCCGCAGGAGGTTCCCGTCGCAGGTCAGCGCCCCGCCTGTCTCATATTCCACGACAAGCCGGTACAACTCATAATTCAGCGAGTCGAGCTCGACCCTGTCGCCGGCACGGGGAATATATAGAGGTCCCATATTTTTGATCGTCCACCCGTAGCGCCGGTCATCGAAAGGCAAGGCGCGCAGTACGTTGGGCGGCAACGACGAATCCGGCATCGCAGCCAGCCGTCCCTGCTGCACGGCATCGCCGATAACCCCCTTGTAACGATTATTACAGAAATATCCGTTCCGGATGGCAATGCTGTCGCCGGGCATCCCGACACAACGTTTGGCATAGACATAGTTGATCCGGAACTCTATGCGATCCCGGTCGTACCCGTGCGGGGCATTGAAGACCACCACGTCATTGACACGCACCCCTCTGAGGCCGGGCATGCGGAACGAACGGAGCGGAACATCCTGCCGGAACTCGAGTTTGCTGTAAATGCGGCTCCCGGCAAGCAGTTTATTGACCAGGATCCGATCCCCGGGCAACAAGGCCGGCATCATCGACTCCGACGGGACGACGAACTGGTCGCAGCAAAAAATCCGCACGAGCAGCCATCCCGCGAAAAGCATGCAGGCACTTGCGGATACCCAAAAGATATAGTTGAAAACCCGTCGCATATTACTCCCGTATTTCTCCCGGAGGGGGCATTTCCAACAATTTGCGCAGTTCTGCCTGCATCTCCCGCGTCTGTACCGATTCGACCTTGGGCTTATGCGCAATGACCCGGCATGCCGTGGCGAACGCCTTTTCCGTCTGCCCATCCGCAAGGTAGAGTTTCGCAAGCAGGTAAAGCGGGTAAACCCGATCCGGGATCATACGGTGCGCATGGAGATAGGCCAGCTCGGCAGCCGCGACATCCCCCAACATTTCGTAATTTCGCCCCGCGATATTCCAGAACATCGGGTCGCTGCTGATCCGCATCCCCTCGCGCAGGATTTCATTGCTTTGCCGGTAGCTGCCCGTTTTGTGCAGCGCATAGCCGTAGTCGTATAAAAACCGAAAGTCGCCCTGCAGAGCGTCGTGGTAACGGGGCCCGTCTTCGACCAGGTAGTCGTACCGTCCGGAATTCGGCCAGATGCGTACCTCGCTCCATTGCCGCCGGGCTTCCACACGACGGGCATAGCGGCTGTACAATCCCGTCCAACATACGAGACATCCCGCAAGTGCCAGCAACACGACGACATGCCCCCGCCCGGGGATCGGGACAACCCGTTTCGAGCACGTCCCGGCAAGCAATACGACGAACAGCAGCCGCAATGGCAAGACGCCCCACGGATAGGAGAAGCAGGCGAAAAGCGCGGCCGCCAGCAGCCCGTAACCGAAGGGCGCGCCGCGCCTGAGCTGGCTCACGATTGCGCTTCCCGTTATCAGCAACAGCAAGACAAGACCTCCCGCCCCCGTTTCAGCGCCTGTTTGCAGGAATTCGTTGAATCCCGCCTCGGGGCATCCGGCGACCTGGGTTTCGGCTTTCGGACGCTCTTCCGAGGCGAAGTAACGTGCCTGTTCTTCGCCGAACGCGCCTGCGAAATTTCCGATCCCGGCCCCGCAGAGCGGATGGCGGAGCATGATCTGGGTGTCGATCTTCCACATCAGCAGGCGTCCCTCGGCCGAAGGGCGCTTGATATGGTATGCCCCGGCCCCGACGCCCGCGAGGAGCAGCACAGCCAGCCCCGAAAGTACCCCCACGCGCAACGGATGCGCACGGTAAACGTACCGGAAGCGTCCCCGGACATTCCACACGCGGAATGCCAAGGCCCCGCAGCCCACGGCGGCGGTTGTCCATAAGCTGGCCGCAGA
>ERZ791746.1208-NODE-1208-length-18099-cov-2.987420_pt1 | contig 18099 bp, 15 predicted proteins | sample MGYA00510038_ERZ791746 | MGnify/ENA primary metagenome ERZ791746 (study PRJEB30046, sample SAMN00792018) | human gut metagenome | study: EMG produced TPA metagenomics assembly of the A metagenome-wide association study of gut microbiota in type 2...
AAGAAGCGCGAAAAAAGTTTTTGTCTATCCGGCAGATACTGATGTGTCCAATATGCTTCCTAATGCAGGAGCTTCCGATTCCATCACTGCGATTTGGCAGCCATTGTATGACCCACTTTATACAATTAGCGGAGACGAGGTTCGCTATTATCTGGTAGATCAATATCAGGTATCTGATGATGGCCTCACCATTCAATTGCATTTTAATGAAAGTGCAAAATGGCATGATGGAGAACCTGTTACGGTGGATGATCTTTTGTTTACTGTAAAGTATATGGCAGAAGGCGCAACCAGAACAAAAACGACCTTCACCAAAATAGGAGATCAGGAAATAACATATGAAAAAACGGATGATTACAATGTTACCATAACTCTGCCAGAATATCAGAGCAGTTTCCTTACTGTACTAGGTAGGCTGCATCTGTATCCGGCACATGTTTTTGATAATGATGTTTATTCTGTCGAAACTTCGGACGCAGCAATGCTGGGAATCGGTAATGGCCCATTCAAACTCAAAGAATGGAATAAAGGCGAAAATATTATCTACGAAAAGAATCCTGATTATTATCGCGGTGAAGCAAAAATCGATGAACTGATCATGAAGATTATTCCGGATAATTCTGCAAAAGAAGTTGCATTCCAGAGCGGAGAGGTTTCTTGTCTGCGAATTACCAGTAAAGAAAAGTATGAAAAATATTCTGCAGATGAAAACTATACTGTAACGCAGACACCAGAATGTCGTGTCAACTATTTCACCTGTAACGCAAGAAGTACCAAGATTACGTCCAAAGAAGCAAGAGAAGCTATCTTCTACGCAATCAATTTGGACGAAATTATGGATACTGTTTATGGTTCTGAGCAGATGTCGGAAGCAGGAAAGACAGTCTTCTGTGACCAGAATCTCTACTTTGCAAAAGAAATGGAAAATTATCCATATGACTTGGAAAAAGCAAAAGAACTGGCAAAGAAGACAGGTCTGGATCAGGTGACCCTGACTTATATTTACAATAATCAGCGAGTTGGCATGCCGGAAGTAGCAGTTGTTATTCAGCAGCAGCTGAAAGCAGCTGGTATCAATGTGGAACTGGTAGGATCGGATTCTGGAGCATTCTTTAAATCGTACTTTTCTTGGATGCTTGGAGATACTGATACCAGCTGGGATCTGGCAACTAACGGATGGGATTCCATGCAGGGTGATCCATCTACCCAGATTACATCATATGTAGGAAATCCAGAAGCAACCGATTGTCAGGAAGCGACTGTAGAAGCTTTAAACGAAGCAATTCATGCAACAGATGAATCAGTCCGCGAGGAAAAATTCCTGGAATTCCAGCAGTTAATTCAGGATGATTTTGTTATTTATCCAATTTCCTGTCCGAACTATGTATGGGTTGCACAAAAAGGTGTAACAGGATTGGATACTATCAATTCTATGATTCCATTTGAGGATTGGACATTGATTGATGTAGCGTAATAAAGAAAAAGTTAGTAAAAGGCCTCTCCATTCAGGGGAGGCTTATTTACAATGTAAAGATGATGGGATTTTAAGCAGAAATGCGGGGGAATTTGAAATGAAAAAATTTTGTCTGAAGAGAGTGGTAGAATCAGTTATTGTTCTGATTCTGATCTCTTTCTTCTCATTTGGGGTTATCGAACTTGCCCCAGGTGATATTTCTTCCATGTATATTTCTCCTACGATGACCGAAGAGGAGAAACAGGCTACCATTGAAAAATTGGGGCTTGACCGAAGCATGGGAGAACGCTATGTTGAGTGGTTTAAAGGAGTGCTGCAGGGGGATTTTGGTGTTTCCCTTTCCAACAAACGTCCAGTAGCAGAACAGTTTGCAGAAAAGCTTCCGGCAACAATCCTTTTGATGAGTGTATCATTGGCTCTTTCCCTGATTATATCTATTCCTCTAGGGTTAATAGCAGGACTAAAGAAAAATACGATTATTGATAGGATTATCAATCTGATTGCCTATATCGGGGTATCGATTCCTTCTTTCTGGCTTGCGATGGTCATGATTATCGTATTTTCCCTGAAACTGCGTTTGCTGCCATCCTCGGGTATGCATACAATCGGTGTGGACAGTGCGTGGGATACCATCAAACATCTGATTATGCCTGCCTTTACCCTATGTATTGGGAACCTTGCAACCTTTACCCGATATATTCGTTCCAATACAATCGGGCAGCTGGAAGAGGAGTATGTGTTGACCGCAAAATCCAAGGGAACCAGCAAAGGAAAGATTTTGTTCCGTCATGTCTTAAAAAACTGTCTGCTTCCGATCATCACACTGATAGGAATGCGTCTTGCATCGCTGGTAGTTGGTTCTTTTATTATCGAATCTATCTTTGGTTGGCCAGGACTTGGAACACTGGGAATGTCCGCAATTCAGTCCCGAGACTATCCAATGATTATGGCTTATACAATGCTGTCGGGAACCATTCTGGTTTTGGGCAACTTCCTGGCAGACATTCTGTATGCATTTGCAGATCCAAGAATTAAACAAGGAATGGGTGAAGCACATGGAAGATAAAGCAATCAAGATAAACACAAGCAATGTTCTTCCAGATGACGCATTTGAAGACGTTGTAAAAGAAAAACAGCCAGCAGGTACAAGTTATGACCGAGGACTGTGGTATGATATCTGCCGTAGCTTCAAAGAAAACAAGGTTGCACTGGTTTGTCTGATTATCCTGATTATTATTGCAATCGCTTCTTTGCTGGCACCTTTGTCCCCTTATGATCCGGATGCAATCGATGCAACCCAGAAGCTTTTGCCTCCATCCAAAGAACATTGGTTTGGTACCGATGATTTTGGCAGGGATTATTTTACAAGAGCTCTCTACGGAGGACGTGTTTCGCTGACTGTGGGTCTGGCATCCATGATCTGTACCACGATTATTGGTACTCTGATTGGAACATTCAGCGGATATAAGGGCGGAAAACTCGATATGGTTTTGATGCGATTTACCGACATTTTCCTTGCACTGCCAAGCTTTTTGCTGATGGTTGTGCTCAACACCTTGTTTTCTCCAGGCATGGTAACGCTGATTGCGGTTTTAAGCTTGTTCAGCTGGGCATCCGTTGCCCGTATTACCCGTGCCGAAACAATGTCTTTGAAGCAGAAAGACTTTGTGCTTGCGGCAAAAAGCATGGGAGCAAGCCACACCGAGATTATTTTTAAACACATTATCCCAAATATGAGTGCATCTATTATTGTAGCGGGAAGCCTTGGTGTTGCGGGCGCAATTTTGACAGAGTCGTCCTTAAGTTTTTTGGGATTGGGTGTTCAGTTGCCGCAGTCTTCCTGGGGAAGTATGCTTCAGCTTGCACAGAAGTATATTCTGGATCGTCCGAGCATGGCAGTTTTTCCCGGTCTTTTGATTTTATTTACGGTACTTAGTTTTAATATTATCGGCGACGTCCTGCGCAATGCGCTGGAGCCGAAAATGATTAAGTAAAGGAGGTTGACTTGATGGAACAGTTATTGAAGGTAGAAAATCTTCGGGTTTCCTATCACAGCTATGCAGGCGAAGTTCAGTCGGTGCGTGGAGTCAGCTTCGAAGTGAATAAAGGAGAGACAGTCGCTGTTGTAGGAGAATCCGGCTGCGGAAAATCGGTTACTTCCAAAGCGATTATGGGTCTGATTCAGTGCCCTCCGGGAGAAATCAAAGAGGGAAGTCATATCTATTTTGAAAATCAGGAACTGCTTTCTTTTCAGGAAAAACAGTGGGAGAAATACCGCGGTGCAGAGTGCTCCATGATTTTTCAGGATGCTTTAACTTCGTTAAATCCTACCATGAACATTGGAAATCAGATCATTGAAAATATCACCAATCATAAAAACATTACAAAACTGGAAGCAAAAAAAGAGGCAATCCGCCTGCTGGAACTGGTAGGGATTCCGGAGCCGGCAGCCAGAATCAAGCAGTATCCGCATGAACTTTCCGGTGGTATGCGTCAGAGAGTCATGATTGCGATTGCACTTGCCTGCAATCCAAAACTGCTGATTGCAGATGAACCGACCACAGCGCTGGATGTAACCATTCAGGCACAGATCATCGATCTGATTAAGCAGCTTCAGCAAAAGCTGGGAACATCGGTTATCCTAATTACCCATGACTTAGGGGTCGTCGCAGATATTGCACACAGGATTGTTGTCATGTATTCCGGTAAGGTAGTGGAACAGGGAAGCAGTGAGGACATTTTCTATCGACCAAAGCACCCATATACCTGGGCATTGCTGAAAGCAGTTCCGCGCCTAGATTTACAGAACAAGCAGCAGCTTGTTTCCATTGAAGGAATGCCGCCTGATTTGATCACACCTCCTGTAGGATGTCCTTTTGCAGAACGTTGTCCGCATACTATGAAGATCTGTCAGACAACACCACCGCCAACCTATCATTTTGAGGATGGACATGAAGCAAGCTGCTGGCTGCATCATCCACAATGTAAGAAGGAAAACTTACCATTTGTTGCAGGAGGTGGACAGGAATGCCAGAAGTAAAAGACAGTGAAGTGGTGCTGAAAGTAGAGCATCTAAAAATATTTCCCGATGGGAAAACATGCTGTTTTAAAAGCAGTGGATGATGTTGCTTTTGAAATGAAGCGCGGAGAGACATTAGGAATTGTAGGAGAATCCGGCTGTGGAAAGACAACCTGCGGACGTACCGTAATCGGTTTATATGATAAAACGGATGGAACAGTGTTGTACAAGGGAAAAGATGTTCACTCGATGAAGGGAAATGAACGAAAGGCATTTACCAAAGAAGTGCAGATGATCTTTCAGGACCCTTATGCATCTTTGGACCCGCGCTTAAAGGTAAACCAGATTGTCGGAGAAGGAATGCGTATCCACAAGATGTATTCGAGCAACGCAGAAATTCAGGACCGAGTGTTTGAGCTTCTGGATCAGGTTGGACTGAATCGGGAACATGCAAGCAGATATGTCCATGAATTTTCCGGTGGACAGCGTCAGAGAATCGGCATTGCAAGGGCACTGGCACTTGATCCGGAATTCATTCTCTGCGATGAACCGATCTCTGCACTGGATGTTTCCATTCAGGCACAGATCATCAACCTCTTGATCCGCCTGCAGCAGGAAAGAGGTTTGACCTATCTTTTTATCGCGCATGACCTTTCGATGGTAAAGCATATTTCTGACCGTGTAGGGGTTATGTATCTCGGTACCATGGTAGAGATGACCACTTCAGAAGAACTTTATACCAATCCCGCACATCCGTATACCAAAGCATTGCTTTCTGCAATTCCGATTCCGGACCCGAAGGTAGAACACGAAAGACAGCGCATTATGCTCAGTGGAGATGTTCCAAGCCCGATCAATCCTGCTCCTGGCTGCCGCTTTAAGGGAAGATGTCCTTATGCAAGCGCAAAATGTTCGCAGGAAACTCCGGTACTGCATGAGATTGCGCCAAAACATTATGTAGCGTGTCATCTTTATTAGGTCGATTCATCCTAAAGGATATATGAAATGGAGGTTATTTTGATGGAAGTTATTAAGACCCTTCCGGCTATTTTTGAAGAGTTCAGTGAACAGCGCCGCAATTCTTTTCTGCACGCGTATGAGACCAAACAGAAAAATATTCCGTTTGTCGGTACTTTTTGCACCTACACTCCAACCGAGGTGATCATGGCATCTGGAGCAATTCCAGTAGGATTATGTTCTTTTTCGGATGAAACGATTGCAGAGGCAGAACAGGACCTTCCACGAAATCTTTGTCCATTGATCAAATCCAGCTACGGATTTGCTAAGACACAGAAATGTCCATTCTTCTATTTTTCTGATTTGATTATAGGGGAGACAACCTGTGACGGAAAAAAGAAAATGTATGAGATGCTTGGAAAAATCAAAGATACCTATATCATGGAGCTTCCAAACCGCCAGTCTCCAATGGGAAGAAAACTCTGGAGGGAAGAGATTGTAGCGCTGAAAGAGAAACTGGAAGAAAAATTCGGTGTAACCATCACAGAGGAAAAGCTTCGGGAACAGGTAAAACTTTCTAACCAAAATCGTCTGGCACTGCGTCACTTCTATGAGCTGATGAAGCTGGACCCACCACCGATGGCAGGGGCGGATCTGTACAGTGTTCTGTACGGTTCCAGCTTTAAATTTGAGCGAAAGAAAGCAATCGATGAGGTAAATGCCCTCACAGAACGCATCCAGAAAGAATACGACGAAGGAAATCGTCCTATTCCAAAGCGTCCTCGTATTCTGGTTACCGGTTGTCCGATTGGCGGAAACGCAATGAAGGTTGTAAAGAGTATTGAAGCAAACGGCGGAAATGTTGTTTGCTTTGAAAATTGCGGCGGCGCAAAATCGGTGGACGAACTGGTGGATGAAAATGCAGAAGATATCTACCAGGCAATCGCAGATCGCTATTTGAATATTGGATGTTCCTGTATGACACCAAACGAAAATCGTCTGAAACTGATGGGACGTCTGTTGGAAGAATATAAAATCGACGCAGTTGTTGAGGTTATTTTGCAGGCATGTCATACATACAATGTGGAAGCGTACCAGATCAAACAGTTTGTTACCTCCAAAGGTTTGCCATATATGTGTGTAGAGACAGATTACTCATCTTCGGATGTAGGGCAGCTCAATACCCGCTGTGCTGCTTTTATTGAGATGCTGTAAACTTATGATGATAAAGAAAAAGCTCAGTCTAAGTTTTTACTTGGACTGAGCTTTTTTGTTACTGTTTCGTCTGTTCTTTTTTATTGTAGCGGTCGATCCAGATGTTAGCGATGGACAGAGCTTCGTACAATCCGTCACGTTCTGCCTTGTTTAGGATGCGCTCCTTAAGTGGCAGGGTTTCATCGGTCAGAATCAGCTGGACAACAACCTTGTTTGCCATATTCATTCCGTGAGCCGGAGTCTGGCTTTTAATCTGGAGATGTGCAACGCACTTGTCTCCCATGCTTCCGTAATATAAAGTTTCTCCACTGCGGACAAGGGGTCTTCCCTTATACATCAAAAATTCCTGTGGCATAATAAAAACTCCCTTCCAGTATAATCAGTTTTGGAACTGTACCTCTTTTGACAAAAAAAGCGGATAGCCCCCTTTTTGGCCATCCGCACCTTCTTTTTGCAAAAAATTAAAGTCCCAGCTTCCAAGATGATCCTGGCAGAATTATTCTCCCAGATAGGATTTTACCAGAATCTGCAAAAGTTCATCCCGGTCGATTCGCCGAATCAGGCTGCGGGCATTGTTGTAGGTGGTGATATAGGTCGGGTCTTCCGAAAGAATATAGCCGACGATCTGATTGATCGGGTTGTATCCTTTTTGTCTGAGTGCATCGTAAATGATGGTCAGAGTTTTTTTGATTTCCTTTTCCTTGTCATCATGCAGCGAAAAAGAGATCGTTGGTTCGTGCATATATGATACCTCCGCTTCCCCCTCACCACAATGGGTCAAGGGCTTGATTAGTCAACAAAGACTTTCTGGTTTGCGATACTTCATAACACACTTCTATCATACCGCAATTGCGCTAATTTTTCAACCAATTCGGGTGATTTTATTCTATTTTCTATAATAAATCCACTGGAAGTTGTTAGAAACCACTAAAAATAATCGTCGATATGCTGGGGTTTTTAAGAAATTTTGTTCTGTTACTGTTCCGGATAATTTCCGAGAAATTTTAGATACTCGATGTCCTGCTTAAGATTTTCCAAAGCAGTGATGACGTTTTTCTGTGCCATATTTCCCTCGAAATCCCAGTAGAACAAGAACTCAAAAGGGCTGTCCGGGATTGGGCGGGACTCAAGTTTTAAGAGGTTAATCTCCTGATCAGCAAAGCGGGAGAGCGCACGATAGAGGGCACCTGCCTGATGTTTAACCCGGACAACCAGACTGATGCGGTTGCATCCGGGATGGGTAACAGGCTCTCTGGCGAGCACTACAAATCGTGTGAAATTATCGCGTCGGTTCTGGATGCTTTGGGCAAGAACCTCCAGTCCATACATTCTGGCACATTCCAACGAGCCGATTGCAGCGATGGAAGGGTCGTTTTGCTCCGCAACAAATTTTGCCGAGGCAGCGGTGTTGGAAAAAGGATGTGATGCAATGGAAGGATGGGCTTTTAAAAAGTCGGAACACTGATGCAGAGCCTGTTCATGAGAATAAACTTGCTTGATATCTGACAATTTGGTTCCGGGCAGGACCAGCAGGGAGTGCTCAATCTTCACCTTTACGGTTCCGACAATGTACAGACGATACTGAAGCATCAGGTCATAGTTATCGGTGACAGAGCCAGCCAGGGTATTTTCGATAGGAATCATGCCGTAGCGGCGCTCTCCAAGGCTTACCGCGCGAAAGACATCTTCAAACTGTGGATAGAACTGGATGTCTGGTTGGTCAAATACCTCCAGACAGGCGCGATGAGAGAAGGCACCAGCAACGCCCTGACAGGCAGCCTGTGCAGGGGAGGAAGGATTTTGTTCTGCGCTTCGGATAATCGCTTCAATTGGTTTCATTATTTTCCCTCCAAAATAGAACGATCACAGCCGAGAATCAGATCCATCAATGCGAGTGCAGCAGCAGATTCGATGCAGGGAACAGCACGGCGCACAATGCATGGATCATGACGTCCTGTAATGGAAAGCTCCACATTTTCGCCTGTTTTGAAATTTACTGTTTTTTGCTTTTGGGAGATGGAAGGTGTCGGTTTGATTACAGTGCGGAATACTAATGGCATCCCATTGGTGATGCCGCCCAAAATGCCGCCATTATGGTTGCTGGTTGTCTTTACCGCACCATTTTCCATGGTAAACGGGTCATTTGCCTCACTGCCGGTTTTGGAAGCAAAGTCAAATCCCAGTCCAAAAGAAAGTCCTTTTACTGCAGGAATACCAAAGATGAGCGAAGCAATCTTGCTTTCCACACAATCAAACATAGGGTCTCCGATGCCAGCAGGAAGCCCACAAGCAGCACATTCGATCACACCGCCCACCGAATCTAGCTGATCCCTTGTCTGTGCAATCAGATCCTGCATCTGTTCTCCAGCAGAATCGTCTAGAACAGGAAAGAACTTTTCCTGAACGGAAAGCAGTGTTTCACGATCTACCAAAACCGGGTCAAGAGGACGATCCTGGACAGAGCCGATAGAAGCGATGTGTGCTCCAACCTCGATACCAAGAGAGCGCAGATACTGTTTTGCGATGCTTCCGGCAAAACAGAGAGGTGCGGTGAGACGTCCGGAAAAATGTCCTCCGCCCCGAATATCATTAAAGCCATGGTAACGGACAAAACCGGTGTAATCGGCATGACCTGGTCTTGCCACCGAACGGAGCTGGTCATAGTCTTTGGATTGGGTATTGGTATTTTCAATTAAAGCACAGATTGGAGTTCCACAGGCAATCAGGCGATTAGGGTCTTTCGGGTCGCTGAGCAACCCACTCTGAATTTGAGGGAAATCCTTTTCCAGACGGGGAGTATCCAGCTTTCCGCCTTTTGAACTTCTTCTGGCCATGAAAAGCAGGAGAGAGGAAAAATCAATCACCGTTCCGGCAGGAACGCCATCGATAACAATGCCGATTCCTTTGGAATGGCTCTCCCCAAAGATGGATATTTTGATGTGATTACCCCAGGTCGACGACATGGACACTACCTCCTAATGCTTTGAAGTCTTCATAAAAGTCAGGATAAGATTTTGTAACGCACATCGGATCACGAATAATAACCGGCTCTTTGCAGACCAAAGATGCCACCGCCATCGACATGGCAATTCGGTGATCGTTAAACGAATCGACTGTTCCACCGGAAAGCTGTGATTTTCCGCGGATAATCAGGCCATCAGCAAGTTCGGTGACGTCAGCGCCGATTTGAGTCAGACACTCATACATGGCGTGAAGACGGTCGCTTTCTTTGATGCGCAGTCGTCCGGCATTGACGATGTGGGTCTCTCCCTGACTGACAGCAGCTACAACCGATAAAATCGGGATGATGTCAGGAATCTGGGAGCCATCAATCGTGACGGCGTGAAGCGGGGCATTCTTTGCCTCAACCTGTTCAGAGCCAATGGTAAGGTTTACTCCCATCTGTGTTAGAACATCACAGACAGCCTTATCACCCTGTAAAGAATGATGATAGTCGATACCGTTGACCATAATATTTGCTCCCTGACAGATGGAGCCGGCGCACAGCCAGAAGGCAGCATTGCTCCAGTCACCCTGTGCAGTCAGAATTCCAGGTGTCCGATACTGCTGTTTGCCAGCGATTTCCCAGCCATTGTGAATGGGGGTAATTTTAATGCCAAAGCGTTCCAGAACACTCAGCGTCATGTCAACATAACCCTTGGACTGCAAAGGGGAGGTAAGGATAATGCGGCTGTCCTGTGCCAGAAGCGGAAGGGCAAACATCAGTCCGGTGATATACTGCGAGCTGATATCTCCGGAAAAGGTGAAGTCTCCACCGACAAGCTTTCCACTGATTGAGAGTGGAAGAGTGTCTCCGTTATCCGGTGTGTGAATCTCGACTCCATGAGCGGAAAGCTCGGAAAGAAGAGGTTCCATCGGGCGTTTGGCAAGTCTTCCATGACCGGTAAAGGTTGCATTTTGTCCCAGAGCCGCCAGAACCGGAACCAGAAAACGAAGGGTGGAACCGGATTCAGAACAGTCACACAGAACGTTTGTATCAGGCTGTAACTTTATGCCTTCCACTAAAATTCGATTTTCTTCAAAGTGGATGGAGGCTCCAATCGCTTCCATAACGCGGGCAGTTGCCTTGATATCCTCCGAAAGGGTGCAGCGGCAAATCTCGGTATCACTGCCGGATAAAGAACACGCGATGATCAGACGGTGCAGGTCTGATTTGGATACCGGTGCGTTGACACTTCCGGAAAGGGAACCGTGAACAGAATAGCTTAACATGGAAGTTCCTCCTTGAGCAGGTTGACAAGCTTTTGTGTTTCCATTGGTACAATTTCAGCCTTGCCAGCGGTAGAAACCAGAATCAGGCGAATGGTATTGCCAGAACGTTTTTTGTCGTGCATGCAGCTTTCGGCAAGCTCTGCAAGGTTTCCATTGTATTCGCATGGGAGGTGGTACTGTTTGAGAATACGGCACAAGCGTTCCAGAAGCTCCTTGTCACAGAGAGCAAGTTTCATACCAAGGCGGGTAATCAGCACCATTCCCATAGCAACACCATGACCGTGGGTGACAGCGTGATTGGTCACCTTTTCGATTGCGTGTCCCAATGTATGACCGTAGTTTAAAATCATACGGATAGAAGAATCCAGTTCGTCCTGCTCGACAACCTGTCGCTTGATGTCAACACAGTAGGCTACAATTTCTTCAATTTGCTCGTTAATATCGCAGCTTTCCAGAAGCCTTAAGAAATCTTCACTCCAGATCATGGCGTACTTAATCATTTCAGCACAGCCGTCTGCAAAGGTTTGCGGTTCCAAAGTCTGGAAGGTGTCCGGATCGCATACGACCAGAGACGGCTGGTGAAAGGCACCAATGAGATTTTTTCCAGCAGGAATGTTGACGGCAGTTTTTCCGCCAACAGAAGAATCAATTGCAGCCAAAAAGGTGGTTGGAATCTGCATAAAGCGGATACCGCGCAGATAGGTTGCAGCAGCAAATCCTGCCAGGTCACCGACGACACCGCCGCCTAACGCGACGATGAAATCGGTGCGGGTGATATTATTTTGAATCAGAAAATCATATACCTGTAACAGGGTGTCATGGGATTTTGAGTCCTCCCCGTTTGGGAAAACAAAGGAGCAAACCGAAAATCCCGCTTTTTGGAAGGAATCAGAAACCGTTTTCAGATAAAGGGAGCTGACGCGGTCATCAGTAATGATGGCGGCAGTGGATTTTTGAGGGACAAAAAGCTTTGCGGCAAATTCTCCGCAGCGGGAAAGACATCCCTTTTCAATCAGCACATCATAAGGGGTGCTGGTGTTGACAGTGACGCTTTTCAACAGAAAAACTCCTTTCTAAACTGGAAGCTCAAAACAATCTGTGTTTAATACACGTACAGTAAAAATGATCAGGGTCTCAAAGAAATTTTAAAATCTGTATTTGCATCAAAGACAATTAGTCCATCGTTTTGCCGAAGAATGTAACGGTACGTTTGACATCACTCATAACCTGATCGAACTGTTCTGGAGTCAGTGACTGAGCACCATCACAAAGTGCTTTTTCAGGATTGTTGTGTACTTCGATAATCAGACCGTCTGCACCAACTGCGATAGCTGCCATCGAAAGCGGCTGAACCATCCAGCGGATACCAGCAGCATGGCTTGGGTCGATGATAACCGGCAGGTGGGACTGTTTTTTGATGATCGGAATTGCCGAGATATCCAGTGTGTTTCTGGTAGCGGTTTCGAAGGTGCGGATTCCGCGCTCGCAGAGGATAACGTTTTTGTTTCCGCCAGCCATGATGTATTCAGCGCTCATCAGCAGTTCTTCGATTGTGTTAGCAAGACCGCGTTTGAGAAGGATTGGTTTATTTACTTTGCCAAGTTCCTTGAGAAGTTCGAAGTTCTGCATATTTCTTGCACCAACCTGGATGACGTCGACATCCTCAAACAGTGGAAGATGAGCAGCACTCATGATCTCGGTAACAATCGGAAGTCCGGAAGCTTTTTTTGCCTCCAACAGGTACTCGATGCCTTCTGCACGCAGACCCTGGAAGGAGTATGGGGAGGTACGTGGTTTGAATGCACCGCCGCGCATCAATCCGGCACCCGAAGCTTTAACAGAATTTGCAACAGAAATCATCTGCTCACGGCTTTCAACCGAGCATGGACCAGCGATGACCTGGAAATGTCCTCCGCCGATTTTTCTTCCGCATACATCAACGATGGTATCATCCGGATGGAATTTGCGGTTTGCGTTTTTGTATGGTTCCTGAATACGTTTTACTTCTGCAACGGTATCCATGGATTTGATGTCATCGGTGTCCAGACTGGAAGTATCACCGATTAATCCGAGGATGGTTTCGTGTACGCCACGAACTTCCTGTACCTGGAAATTCATATTTTCGAAGTGGTTGATCATTTCGTTTACTTTATCTGGAGAAGTTCCTTTTTTGAGAATAATAATCATAATAACAAATCCTTTCTTGTTTTGGGATAAAAAAAGCCGATGCTTTTTTGTCAAAAGCATCGGCAGATTTTGAACCAGAATATTTTCAGGAAAATCTTTTGCGGACAGAAATTTGATTATACTGCCGCCACAGCCTTTCTTTTGGCATCGATATTTAATTTTGCATGACAAAATCGCTCTGTGCTAAAAAAGCCAAAGCTGAAAAAATATGCAAAATAAAACGATACCATAGAAATGCGATTCATAAATAAAGTCCTCCTGATCCAGCTTATTGGGATCGTGCTGGAATAACGATGTTAAAAATATACGCCTGATTTGCATATCTGTCAAGTACTTTTGCGCACAAAAGTGAAATATCGACATTTTCTATATAAAATTGTCAAAAAGATAGCAAAGAACAATAAATACTTCGGTCGAAAGAAGTAATTCTGAATAGAATGTTAATTTATTTCTTGTGATAATTGACACTTTTTTAAGTTCGCTTTATAATATGGTGTGCATTGAAATAAAAGTGCCCTAATAAATAGGAAAAGTTTGCCGAAAAAATGACACCTTTACAGAAACGATATGAGGGTGTTAATCTGGAGAAAACGGATAGGCAGTACAAAAAAGTTGTATGGATTTTATTGGGAATGTAGCAGGAGAGAATATTCGTGAAGAACATAGGAATTGACATTGGATCAACAACGGTAAAGCTGGTGGTCATGGAAGGGGAGAAGATCCTCTACCGTATCTATCAACGCCATCTTTCCCAGGTGCGTCAGGCGACGCTTCAGGCACTGGAAGGTGCAAAACAGTTTTTAAAAGGTGACAAATTCCGTGCAGCAATTTCCGGTTCAGCAGGATTGGGTCTTGCTGAGGATGCAGGAATTGATTTTGTACAGGAAGTTTTTGCCACCTACAAGACCGTAATGGAATACGAACCAGACACCGATGCCGTAATCGAGCTGGGCGGAGAAGATGCAAAGATCATCTTTTTAAGCGGCGGTCTGGAAGAAAGAATGAACGGAAGCTGTGCAGGCGGTACCGGAGCATTTATCGACCAGATGGCAACTTTGCTGAGTATCACTCCAGAAGAGATGGATGAGCTGAGCTTAAAACATGAGAGAATCTACCCGATCGCGTCTCGCTGCGGTGTTTTTGCAAAGACAGATATTCAGCCTTTGCTGAATCAGGGCGCAAGAAAAGAAGATGTATCGGCAAGTATTTTCCAGGCGGTTGTAGATCAGACCGTAACCGGTTTGAGCCAGGGAAGAAAGATTGAGGGCAAGGTTTTGTTCCTGGGTGGTCCTCTGTTTTTCTTTAAAGGTCTGCAGGAGCGTTTTGCCGAGACCTTGAAACTTTCGAAGGAAAATGCGGTTTTCCCATCCTGGGCACAGTATTCGGTTGCAATCGGAACCGCTATTTTTACCAGAGGTCTGGATCGGGAATACAGCTATGAGGAATTTACTGACATTTTGCAGAATGCGTCCTCACGCTCAAAATCCACCCATTACCTCAAGCCGCTGTTTGCAAACGAACAGGAGCACGACGAGTTTGTCAACCGTCACAGCAAAGCAAATGTTCCGTGGAAGGATATTGCAGATTACAGCGGTGATGCTTATCTTGGAATCGACTGTGGTTCCACCACCACAAAACTTGTTTTGATGAGTGATTCTTTTGAGACGCTCTATCGTTATTACAGCTCCAGCCAGGGAAATCCGGTTGGAATTGTCCGCCAGCAGCTGCAAAAAATCTATGAAGCCTGCGGGGATCGGGTAAAGATCCGTTATGCGGTAGCTACCGGATACGGGGAAGAACTGATTCAGCATGCATTCCATCTGGATGATGGTATCGTTGAGACCATCGCTCACTTTAAAGCAGCGCAGCACTTTGACCCAAAAGTGGAATTTATTCTGGACATTGGCGGACAGGATATTAAATGTTTTAAGATTAAAAACGACGCGATCGATTCGATCATGCTCAACGAGGCTTGCTCTTCCGGCTGCGGTTCCTTTATCGAAACCTTTGCAAAATCGATGGGATATACTGCAGAAGAGTTTGCAAGACTGGGATTATTCTCCAAATATCCTGTTGACCTGGGTTCCCGATGCACGGTATTCATGAACTCGTCGGTAAAACAGGCTCAGAAGGATGGCGCAAGCGTAGAAGATATTTCCGCAGGACTTTCGATGAGTGTTGTTAAAAACGTACTCTACAAGGTAATTCGTGCAAGAAGTTCGGATGAACTGGGAGAACACATCGTTGTACAGGGCGGAACCTTCTTGAACGATGCAGTTCTGCGCAGTTTTGAGCAGGAAATCGGACATAATGTCACCCGTCCGGATATTGCAGGACTGATGGGTGCATATGGTGCAGCTATCTACGGCAGAGGAATCTATAAAGCAAGTGGGGAAGAGAAACTTTCTTCCATGCTTTCTGCAAAAGAACTGGAAAACTTTGTACATGAATCTAAACCGATTGTCTGCCAGGGATGCACCAATCACTGCAACCTGACCATCAATACCTTTGCAGGTGGGGAGCGATACATTTCCGGTAACCGCTGCGAAAAACCGCTGGGTTTGGGAAAAGAAAAGCAGCTGCCTGACCTGTACCGCTTTAAACTGGATCAGATCCGCAATCTAAGCGAGGATTGCCGCCGCCTGAGGGAAGAAAAACCGATGCGCCGCGGTACAGTAGGACTTCCGCTGGGACTGAACATGTACGAGAATCTGTTCTTCTGGGTGGAATTTTTCCACAGCTTGCAGATGAATGTGGTGATTTCTGACCTGTCTTCCAGGGCGCTGTATGCCAAAGGTCAGTATTCGGTTCCATCTGATACAGCATGCTATCCGGCAAAATTGATGCATGGACATATTGAAAACCTGCTGGATCAGGGTGTTGATACCATCTTTTATCCATGCATGAGCTATAATTTTGATGAACAGAAGGGCGACAACCACTTTAATTGTCCGGTTGTTGCTTATTATCCGGAGCTTCTTGCTTCGAATGTTGAGAAGCTCAAATCGGTGCGTTACCTCTATCCATATCTGAACCTCTCGGCACAAAAAACATTCCCGAAAAAAATTTGGGAAGCATTGAGAGATTACTATCCAGATCTGACCCTCAAAGAAGTAAAACAGGCTTCGGAAAATGCCTATAACAGATATCACGCACAGCGTATGGAAATTAAGGAAAAGGGAAAAGAAGCTCTGGAATTTGCAAGAGAGCATGGGCTTAAGACCATCATTCTTTGCGGCAGACCGTACCACGTTGATCCGGAGATCAATCACGGTATCAACCAGCTGATTACCTCGCTGGGACTGGTTGTAGTCAGTGAAGATTGTGTATCCGATCTGGTGGAACCGGTGCGTCCGAACGTACTGAATCAGTGGACCTACCATGCAAGACTTTATAATGCCGCAAAATATGTCACCGAACATGACGACTGCGAACTGGTGCAGCTGGTATCGTTTGGATGCGGTATTGATGCGATTACTACCGATGAGGTATCGGAGATTCTGGCACGGGGCGACCGCCTGTATACCCAGCTGAAAATTGACGAAATCAATAACCTTGGTGCGGTTAAGATTCGTCTGCGTTCTCTGGTAGGTGCAGTTCGGGAACGCGATGCACAGAAAAAGAAACAGTAGGGTGAGGCTGCGCCGCAACAGGGCGCTCCTATTACATTGAAACGAGGAGGGTATGTTTTTAGATGGAACCCATGAAGAAAGTAACATTTACCAAAGAGATGAAGCAGACACATACAATCCTGATTCCAACCATGCTGCCGATTCACTTTAAAATTTTGGGAAATGTTCTGGAAAATTATGGATACAAAATTAAAGTTCTGGATAATTTTGGACAGGGAGTCATCGATCAGGGACTAAAAAATGTCCACAATGATACCTGTTATCCAGCACAGCTGGTTATTGGACAGATGATTGATGCTCTGGAACACTGTGACCTTCCGCTGGACAAGGTGGCTCTGCTGATTACCCAGACTGGTGGTGGATGCCGTGCATCCAACTATATCCACCTTCTGCGCAAGGCATTGAACAAATGTGGTTACGGTGAAATTCCGGTTATCTCAGCAAGCTTTTTGAAAAGTGAACAGTCGGGAGGATTCTCTCTTCCAGTTACCATGCTTCTGCAAGCAGTCTATGGCGTCCTGTGTGGTGATTTGATTATGACACTGTATAATCAGTGCATACCATATGAAAACGTCTCTGGAGAGAGCCAGAAGGCTGTAGATGACAGTGTAGAGATGGCTGAGCAGCTTTTCTGCAAGAAATTGCTTCGATGGAAAGAAGTTTCTGCGCTGATGGTAAAGATTATCAAGAGATTCAATCAGGTAAATCGCAGAAAAGAGGAGAAGATCAAAGTCGGCATTGTCGGCGAGATTTATGTAAAATATTCTCCGCTGGGAAACAACAATCTGGAGGAATTTCTTCTCTCGGAAGGATGCGAAGTTGTTTGCCCGGGACTGTTTGACTTTTTGCTTTACTGCACACATAACGTTGAGTTTGACCATGATTTGTATGGTATTAACGCAGTCAAAGCGGCAGTGATGCGCAAGGTAAACCATTTCCTGCGCGGCAGAAAGAGCGACATGATTCATCTGATTGAGCAAAACAGCGATTTCCAGCCGCCATGTCATTTTGAAAGCACAATCGAATCCACCAAAGGATATATTGGAAAAGGCGTTAAAATGGGCGAGGGATGGCTGCTGACCGCAGAGATGGTTGAGTTGATTCAGCATTATCACGTCAACAATATTGTCTGCACTCAGCCATTTGGATGTCTGCCAAACCATATCTGTGGAAAGGGCGTTATGCGCGTCATCAAGGAGAAGAACCCACAGGCCAATATTGTAGCGGTCGACTATGACTCCAGTGCTTCCAAGGTAAACCAGCAGAATCGAATTAAACTGATGCTGGCAAATGCAAGACTGATGGCGTCCCAGCAGAATATGGCTTCGGGCAATACCTCGAATCGCCAGCAAGACAGCACCTTAAAACAGGCGCAGGATGTC